>Ga0066395_10000027_pt1 | contig 47070 bp, 54 predicted proteins | sample PanSoiPlot1MoBio_FD_61218 | JGI IMG/M metagenome (GOLD analysis project Ga0066395, IMG submission 61218) | Tropical forest soil microbial communities from Panama analyzed to predict greenhouse gas emissions - Panama Soil Plot 1 MoBio | ecosystem: Environmental > Terrestrial > Soil > Tropical... | reverse complement strand
GATCTTTATTTCGGTCGACTACCCGGTCAAGGCGGCGACCCACATCTACGACGGCGCGCTCGTCGGCCTCGTCGGCGGTTACGCCGCGCCCGCCGTCGACGGCGCCGGGAATTACGTCGTCGGGGTCGCCGACTTCGAGATCGACAACACGGCCGGCGCGAATGGCGATCTGCACATCCGCGTGCGCCGCGGCGTCTTTCATCTGGACACGGCCAACATCGTCCAGGCCGATTGCGGCAAGCCCTGCTACCCAACGGACGATCACACGGTTTCGCACACGGCGGGCGCGAACAACACCCTCGCAGGCGAGATCCTTTCGCTCGACGTCGAAGGCGGCGTCTGGGTCAAGGTCGGGCCATGATTATCAACAGAGCTAAACTCGCCGACGCTGACTATCGATTCCACACCTTGTTCAACAAGGTGTTCATGACCATGCGCGAGCGGCTCACCATTGATCCGCTCGTACAGGAAGTCCCGTCGCTGGGCCGCAGTGAGCGCTACGTCTGGGCCAACTCGTTCCCGAAGCTCCGCGAATGGCTCGACGACGCGCAGTTCTCGCGCCTGTCGGCCTATGGCTTCCAGCTCGTCAACAAGACCTGGCAAGGCGGTATCGAGCTCCTGCGCGAGGATCTCGAGGACGATCAGCTCGGCGTCGTGCGGCCGCAGATCGAGAACCTCGCTGCCGAGGCCGCGTACCACGTCGAGGACCTGATTTACACCTTGATGGTGAACGGATTCGGCTCGACGAGCGGCCTGGCGTGGGACGGGCAGTTTTTCTTCGACACCGATCACAACAGCGGCGCGACGGGCGCGCCGACGCAGTCCAACAAGGGAACGGACATCTTCCGTGCCGACACGCTTGCGGCCGCGATTGCCCAGATGCGGTCGCTGAAAGACGACAACAACCGCGCGCTGCGAATCGCGCCGACGGACCTCTACGTCGGACCGGCGCTCGAGTACACCGCTCGGCAGATCCTGAACGCAGAGGTCATCGTCATTAACAGCTTGTCCCAGACGAACGTCTTGAAGGGCATCGTAAATCTGAACGTCTGGAATCGGCTGTCCGAGCATCCGACGTACTGGTTCCTCGTCGACCAGTCACAATCCGGGATCAAGCCGTTCGTCCATCAGTTGCGCGAGCCGGTGCAGTTCGTCGCGCAGGATCGGCCAACCGACGACGAGAACTTCATGCGCCGGATCCTCAGGTGGTCGGCGTACACCCGAGACAACGCCGGCTACGCGATGTGGCAAGCGGCGTGGGGCTCGAACGGGACGACGACCCCGCCATAAGGAAGGAGCGACCCATGGCCGACCAACACGCGGCGACGAAAGCCGCCGACAAGAGCGCGCCGGCGCCGGATAAGGCCGCCGACAAGAGCGCGAGCGCGGCGCAGATGGTGAAGGCGAAGCCCGCGGCGAACGCGACGCCGGCGATCCTCTTGACGCCCGTCCTCAAACAACCGCCGAAGGGCACGCCTTCATTCACGGTGCGCACGAAGGGCGTTCCGTCCTTCATGCGCGCCGGCATTCGCTTCGGACCCGACCCGACTGTCGTCGACGGGACGAGCCTTTCGCCGGCGCAGGCGCTCGAGCTCGTCAACACCGAGACGCTGGACGTCGAGCCGCCAGGCGAGGACCCGACGAAACCGGATAACGGCAAGGACCCAAACGCGGATCCGAAGGCCGACCCCAAGGCTGATCCGAAGCATCCCGAGCACGATCCGGCCAAGCATCCCGAGCACGCGCCGGCGCATCATGACGCGCCGTCGCACCATGACGCGCCCGCGCACCGCGATAGCGCGTCGAGCTCGTACGAGACGCCGAAGCCAGCGCCGGATTCGACGACCAAAGGCCCGAGCCGTAGATGAGCTACACGAGCCAATCCGAGGTCGAGATCGCGGCCGGCGGCCCGCGCGCGCTCCTCGATCTCTCGGACTACAACCAAGACGGCTTCGCCGATTCTGACGTGATCGAACAGGCGCAACGCGAGGTCGATGCGTGGATCGATGGCTTCGCGCGCCGGCTTTACGACGTTCCGTTCGCGCCGGTTCCCGACGCGATCCGCGCGCTCGCCGCCGCCGAGACCGTCTACCGGCTCAAGCAATACCTGCGCGTCACCGACGATCAAGACCGCGCGCTCCGCCGCGAGCGCGAGGAGACGATGCGCGCGCTCGAGGCCGGCAAGTGGAACCCGGTCGAAATGGATCCCTATCCCATCGGCGACGGCGGCGGTACGCCGATCGCCGCGCTCCGCACTGGCGCGCCGTCCTCGTGCGACGGCTGCATGAGCCGGTGGGAGCTGATCGGGTACTGGTAGCCGATGCCGACGACGACACTCGACGACCTGCCGCGGGTTATGGCGGAGCTCGAAACGAAGATCCGCACCGCCGTGCTCTTCGCGTGCTGGCACTGGGCCGACGAGGCGACGGTCGTGCGCAAGGTGACGCCGGGCATGCTCGGCGGCGGCCTGAAACGCAAATGGGAGGCCGAGCGGCTTGCCGACGGCGCGAACCTTAGAAACAAATCGCGCTTCATCGGCCTCCTCGAGAAAGGCAGCGGGCCGCTCGGCAAGGTCGACGCGCGCACGCGGCGCGGCATCGGCGCCTGGGTGATCAAGCGCATCGGCAAGGGCCCATGGAGCCGCGAGTACTTGGACGAGCAGATCGCGCTCGCCGTGTCGACGATCGAGAACCAAGGCATCCGGCCGCAGTACTTCATTCGCTCGAACATGCCGGCGATCATGCGGAGCCTGCAAAAAGAGATCGTCGCGTCGCTCCGAAACGAGGTGAAGCCGCCGCAGTTCGCCGGTCCCGTCCAGCAAATGGGAGGATCGGGTGATTAACGCGGTCCGATACGCGGCTTTCAACGCGCTTCGCGTGGCGATCGAGACCGCGGTCCCGGCGCTCGCGACGCGCACCGCGATTGCGCCGATGCCGAACCATGTCCTCGGGTATCCGGCGCTCGAGATCATCCCGATGCAGTCGAACTACCTCCCCGAGCAAGCCGTGCTCATGCATCCGAGCACCCCGCGCGAGGGCCAGGCGATCATGGATGTCGGCGTTCTCGAGACCGTAATCCAACTCCAGCTCGCCTACGCGACGCGGCAGCAACGCGCCGAGATCGAAGACGCGATCCTGGAATTCTTCCTTTCGATCACGCTGCGCGCTGGCGTTCCGGTGCTTTCCGTGTCGACGCCGACGGTCGGGCTCTTTTACGCGAGCTTCAGTCTCGATTCGGACCTGTGGTCGGATCAAGCGGCGTTCATCCCGGCCGATCAGCGGCACGTGTCGACGCTCGCGCTGACCGCCGAGGTTCCTGCGCTCGCGATTCGCTCCGACGCCTACCTCATGCACGATCTTCAACTCGGCATCGGCCAAACGCTCGACGATCCGCTCGGCTGGAACGCGCCGGACGTCGACCATTTCCGCGTCAATCCCGACGGGACGCTAACCCCTATCTGAGGAGCGGCGCATGGCCTCCGATATCTACTACTCAGGAAACCCGGCCGACTGGAACGCGCTCGAGGGCGTTTACATCGACGAGGTCCCGGCGGCCGCAGTGGTCGAAGGCGTCGACATGCAGACCGTCGGCATGGCGACCAAGACCGTGCGCGGCCCGACGAATAGGGCCGTTCTCTGCGACACGCCGGAGCGCTTCAATGCCGTCTTCGGCGGCCGCGACATTACCCCGGGCGGTGCGCTCTACAGCGAAGGCTACAAAGCGCTCCTCGGCAAGCAATTCGCGCCGCTCTACGTGCGTCGCGTCGCCGCGTCGGCGGCCGTCGCCGCGACCGTCACCGCTGACACGAAGCTCAAGATCGATGCGAGCTCCGTCGGCATTTGGGGCAACCAAGTCAACTATGCCATCGTCGATCCGACCGACGGCAACGCGAACCATTTCAATCTCCAGCTGACGCTCGGCAATCTCCTCGTCTCGTACGAGAACCTCGACATCAGTGGCACGAACGACAATACGCTCGCGGTCGTCGGCGACGACGACGGCAATATCGTCGTCCTCACCAAGCTCAGTGCCGGCCGGCCGGTGAATGGTTCAGGCGCGCTCGCCGGCGGCGACGATGGCACCGTCGCGACGACCGACTATCTCACCGGACTAACGGACATCGCCAATACCGAAGGCGTCTCGGTGTGCTTCGTCCCCGAAGCGACCCCGACGCCCGCGACATTGAACACGGGCATCGTGACGCTCGCAGCCGAGGCCAATGAGCGCACGTTTTTTGTCTGGAGTGGCGTCTTCACAAACACGCCGGCGCAAGAGGTGACCGCGAAGACGGCGCAGATCACGACGCCGTCGCCGAGAATCTACTGGTTCTACAACGGCGCGAAGGTTTTGGATCCCGCCAGCGGAACCAAGGTCGACGTCGCGCCGCACACGTTCGCCGCGTCGATCATGAGCCGGAACGCCGTCGACGTGCACATTGGCGCGGTGGCCACGCTTTCGCAGACCGCGAGCGTCCTCGGTCTCGAGAACGAGGCCTTGAAGCGCGGCGACCTCGTCACCTTGAGAAAGAACGGCATCTGCAGTTTCGAGCACCAAAAGCGCGGATTCCGCTTCCGCTCGGGCATCGCGACCGACGGCTTCACGCGGCTCGTCGACCGGCGGCAGCGCGATTACTTGCAGCAATCGGGCGGCGAATTCCTCGCGCCGTTCGTCGACGGGACGAACAGCGCCGAAGCGCGCGCGCAGATGTCCGGCGGCCTCGCGAGCTTCTCGGACAACCTGAAAACATCCGGCCGCATCGTCGAGGACTACCGCGTGAAAGTGATCGGCACGGCAGAGGACCGCGCCCAGAACCGCGAGATCATCCTCTGGGAAGTTCGACTGATCGGACACACGGAAGTGATCGTGCTGCGCACTGACATCGCGACCGGCACGATCGTCGACGTAGGCACTTCGCCGGCGGCCTCCATGTCGGCCGCGCGGTCGAGGCTCTAGGAGGCGGTCATGTCTCTCCGTCAACGCGGCGAAGAAGTAAGCGTCCAGTTTCTCCTGAACGGCGCGCCGCTCCTCGGCTCGTGGAAGAAGGTGATCGATCTCGAGGTGACGCCGCAACAGGACCTCAAAGAGACAGATTTCCTCGGCGAGACCGAGACCGACTACGACCGGCAGCATCATGGTTGGGCAATGACGTTCACGATGCACAACCTTGACGCCGCGCTCATTCAATTTCTCGACGACCTCGTCGAGACCGAGCGGCAGCACTTGCCGCCCGAGGACCTCCGCATTCAGGTCCTCTACAGCTACCGGGACCCGGGCGTGAAGGACATGATCACGACGTACTACCGCGGTATCTGCAAGTTCAACTCCGAGGGCATGCGCGGACGCAAGGACTACGTCGAAACGAAGCTTGAAGGCCGCTACCAGAGGAGAAAAACCCAAGTGCTCTGACAAAGGAGACTGAAGATGGCTCGCGCGAAACTGTTGAACCGAACGCCGCTTCACCGCGGCAAGCTCCTCGGAAAGACGCTTCCCGAGGGGCATTGCATTCGTCACATTGTCATGCGCGAGCTGGTATCGGCTGACGAAATGGAAGCGTCGAACTGGGCAGAGACCTTCGGGCCTAAGCGGGATTACGAGAAGGTCGAGCACGCATTCATGGCGACACAACGCGAAAAGGTTCGCATGGCGATCGTCCAAGTGGACGGCGTTCGCGTGAATCTCGACGGGATTCCCTATCGCGATTTCGACAACTGGCCACTCCGCACGACGCGCCTCGTCGAGGCGCTTTGGAATGAGCTCAATGGCTTGTCGAAAGAGGACCAGGAAAATTTGGCGCAAAGGGGCGAGCCGGTCGATCCGTCGGAGCTCGCCCCGCTGCCGAAGGACCCGGACGAGGCGGACTATATCGCTGGACAGTCCGTCGGCTGACGCAAGAGTACACCTTCATTGCCTGGCACTTGGGCGGGTACAGTTGGGAGGACTACTTGCGAATGACGATCTTCGAGCGCTATGTCCTTTGCGCGCAGGTACGTGACCTGATCGAGCTCACGTCGCCGGCGATTGCCCCGTCGGGCCACAAGTTCCACCGGGGTTAGCCGATGGCCGACGCGACGACGACCTACGATATCAACATCCGGCTCGGCCTAAAGGACGAGGCCGCGCCGAAGGTCAAGCAGGTCACCGACGAGCTCAAGCGCACGAAGACGGCGGCCGACGACGCCGCGAGCTCGATCAAGACGGCGTTTGCAGCCGTCGCCGCCATCGCCGTCGGACACAAGGCCTACGACGCGCTCGTCGGGTTCAACGATCAGATGCAACAAATCAAGACGTCGATGGCTGGCGTCATGATGATGAATTTCGGCGAGGGTTGGGGCGACGCGAGCCGCCATGCCCAGGACATCGTCAAGAGCTTCCAGCAATTCAGCCTAACCGCGCCGGTGACGACCGAAGAGGTCGCCCAGATGGGACAAGCGATCTCAATGTCGGCGTTCCAGGGCGGCGCCAGCGTGAAGGAATTCAAGACGTTGTCGGAGATGGGATCCGTCGCTGCGAAGCAGTTCGGCGTCGATAGTGGCACCGCGCAAATGCAGTTGCGCGAGATGCTCATGGGCAATGTGAAGAACACCCAGGTCTTCACGCAGCTCCTTCTCGGCGCTGGCAAGACCACGATGGAGACGTTTCGCGGCCTGAATGAGCGCGGGCGCATCGACTTTCTCCTGAAACTCTTCCGCTCGCCGGAGATGCAGGAGATCAATAAACAGTTCGGCAAAACCTTCCTCGGCGTGACGTCGACGCTGAAAGACAACCTGCAAATGTTCTTCGGCGCCGTCGGCAAGCCGCTCTTCGAGGCCATTACCAAAGAGCTCGCGCGCTGGAACGAATGGATCGACAAGAACCGAAAGGACCTGGACGACTTCGCGAAGAGCTTCGGCTCGAGCCTCGCGTCGGCGTTCACCGCGCTCTCCGACGTCGTGCGCTTGCTCGTCGATCACAAGGAGCTCTTCCTCGGCCTCGGCGCGCTCTTCGGAAGCATGGCCTTGGGCAACAAGATGGGATCGTTCATCGGCGGCGCCAGCACACAGAAGGCGCTCGGCGCTTTCGGGCCGCTCATGGCAAGCGCGATGCCCTACGCGATGCGCGGGCTCATGGGGTACACCGTGGGTCAAGCCGTCGGATTCGGCGAGCGCGGCTCGGAGCTCATGGGGCTCGGCGGCGCATTGACCGCGGCATCCGGCCCGATCGGGGTGTTGGCCGCTGCCGCGACGGCGGCCGCTGCCGCATTGAAGGTTCTGGCGGACGACGCGGCGGGATACGCGAAGCGCACCGAAGAGCACGAGGCGCAGCGCGCGAAGTTCGCGGAAATGGGAACCGGCGACCTCAATATCCGACAAACGCTGAATCTCTACGAGGAGGCGCTCGCCAAAGGCCTCGTTACGAAGACAGGCGAAATCGACGTCGCCAAGATTCACGAAGCGATGGTTAGGCGGAGCGGCGGCGCGCTTGGCTACGTCAAGAGCCTTCTCCACGGCGACCCGATCAACTACGAGCTCATGTCCAAGCTCGGCGCCGCGCCCAGCGGCCTTTTCGGCGGCCCAAAGGAAGGCACCGTCCTCGACATGAGCATCGCCCGTGCGCAAGCCATCTTGCGCGGCGAGGATCGCTCAGGCGACGAGGAAGTCCAAAAGGCTCTCGAGCTTGCGGCGAATCTTCGCATCGGTCAGGCCTATCGCGACGTCGGCAAAGCCGGTCTCGTCGGCAAAGAGGTTCTCGAGTACTTCGGCGACTTCTTGAAGGGCATCGACATCTTCGCCGGCGGCCCGGCGAAGCACGACGTCAACATCACCATCCAGCACATCGACGTGCAGGCCGACGACCCCGATCGGTTCGTCTTCGGCATCGTCGAGATCGCGAGACAGGCGGTGCGCGCGCCTGGTTCGAGCCGCTTCACGCCGCCGGATCGAGGCTAAATGGCGCAAGGCGTCTTCACGATCGAGGAACAAGTCGGCACGTCGACGGCCATCCTATCGACCGACGTGCAGGAGGCTGCGCGCTTCGATTGGACCGCCGACCCGATCACGAGCTCGACGATGGGCGGCGCGAAAGCCTGTCCGCAAGGCTCATGGGAAATGGGCGGACAGCTCACGCGCTCGCGCACCGAGTACCCCGGCGCGCTCGTCCCGTCCGAGCAGGTCCTCGGCTCGAGCTCGAAGGACTTCACGTTCAGCGGTTGCTTCTGGGACCGCTACAACATGCCCGGCTATGCGGTCTCAGAAATGCGCCGCTTCGAGGAGATGTGTCAACGCGGGAACTTGATCCACTTCTCATATCAGCGGCAGAAGTACGAAGGATTGGTCGTCGACTGGACGTTCAACTACAGGCATGAGGCGGAGATCGAGTACAAGTTCACGGTCTCAGTCCATGCGCGGCTCGACGATGCGCGATGGGCCGTCGGCGAATTCACGACGCCGCACGCCGGGCCGGGCGGCGAATCGACGCAAGAGGAGGCGCTCGCCGCGCTCGACCGCTGGCTCGGCCCGGTCGTCGACGCACAGGACACGATGCCGCGAAACTCGTTTTACGACGACCTCGCCAATCGCATCGACACGGCGTTGACGTCTCTTGCCGACGCGCGAAACGCTGCCGCCGGGACGGTCGCGAATGCGCCCGGGGTCGATAAGCTCGGGCGCTACCTGCCGACCGTCAACCAATGGCGCCGGCTTGAGACGCAGTTTCGCGAGGTCGAATCGCACGCGTCCGACCTCTGCGACGCAATGGCCGATGTCCGCACCGATCTCGTCCTTGGCTATCTCAGCGTCGACAATTTCTTCGCCACTGAGAAGTGGTCGCGGTTCACGCGAAACAATGCGCGCATGGTCATGGGCGAAGCGAACGCAGGTTGGCAAGCCATGAAAGGCCGCTCGGCGCCGACGCCGTCGCGCACCTACCAGGCCGCGGCCGGCGAAAGCCTCTACGCGATCGCGCAGCGGTTCTACGGCGACCCGATGAGCTGGACGTTCATCGCCAACCAAAACCACCTGTCGTCACCGGTCTTGACCGACGGGACCACGCTCGTCCTTCCGCCTTTGGTGCTCTCATGAGCGCGACCGGCGTCCGCATCTACTATCCGCGCTGCTACGCGGTCCTGTCGCTCCTCCTCGACGGCGGGCACGGCGACAGCGATACGCTCGCGCTCGAGCGCGCCGACCGAACCACCGAGGACGAGGACGACGAGGAGGAGAAGACGCCGCACGGCGACGAGCAGATCGACATCCCGATCATCCCCAAGGAGGCGACGATCCATTTCAACTCGTACTCCAAGGCGGATAGCTACGACCTCACGTTCGACGCTGCGGATCTGCCGATCGATCCCGACGACATTCGCGCCGCCGCCGTGTCGCTCTACCTCTACCAGACGCCGAGCCTCGACAAGGGCTCGTTCGCGATCGTGCGACCCGACGACGACGGATTCGCCGGCGCCGACAAGCCGCAACTGCGCATCGCGGGTCTCATCGACGAGCCGCAACTGCAACTCTCCGCGCAGGGAAAGTTCGTCACGGTTCGCGGCCAGGATTACACCGCCTATCTTGCCGGCCGGCAGTGGCCACCGACGGACCAAAAGACGGCGCGCCGGATTCCCGTCGGCAAGCCGCTCGACGTGACCCTCCGCGAGATCATCACCATGGCCGATCCACTGAAGATCCTGACACTGCACATCGACGACAACGTCAAAAAAATCCCGACGGTGACGCCACAGGTGAACGCCGAGGCGCGCGGCATCCCGATCGAGCAAAAAACGAGCTACTGGGACGTCATGTACAAGCTCGCGCTCCGGTGCGGCATGATCATCTACGTGCGGGGGACGACGGTCGTCCTCTCGGCGCCGCATAACCTCGATCAGATCGACTACCCCAGGATCCGGCGCTTCGGATGGGGTGCGAACATCGAATCGCTCGATCTCACGCGTCGCATGGGCCGATTGACGACGCCGACCGTCGTCATGCGCGGCGTCCGCATGGACGGGAAGATCGTTGAAGTCCAGTACCCGCCGGCGCGCCAAAACAAGGCGAGCTTGAAGCTCCAACAAACTGCCGGCGCGAAAAAGGCGAAGCACGTCACTCGAATCAAGACGCAGACGACGCCGGCGAAGAAAAAACCGAAGCTCAAGGCACTCAAGGTTCACGAGCGCGACGAGTACGAGATCATCCCGGCCGGAAACATCGCCGATCCGAAGGTCCTCGCCGACATGGCCGAGGTCCGCTTTCGCCTGCTGTCCCACGGGACGCGCAAGGTCGTCCTGAAGACGCAGCACCTTCGCGATTTCCGTGAATCGCTGACGGATCCCGATGGCGACCTCTTGACGCTGAACAGCGGCGACGCGGTCTCCATCGATTTCCGCGACTACAATGCCGAATACATCGGCAATGACAACATCCCCCCCGAGACGCGCATCGCGTATCTCACGCGGCGAGGCTACAAGCCCGAGGTCGCGCGCATGCTCGTGCGCTACCACGACAAGATCCGCATGCTCCGGCGGCCGCTGCGAATCAAGGAGGGTTCGTACCGCTATTCTGGCGACAAGGGCATCGCGATCGAGCTCCAGCTCGAAAGCTACATGCAGACCGGCGCGATCGCCGCCGTCGCGAGCGCCGTGAACGAGACCACCAACACGATCATCGGGGCCATGAAAAGGGCGCTCGGTGGAAAGCTCATTGGCCAATGAAGCGCGGACGCTTTTCACTCGGTGCGGCCTACGCGGACCTAAATCCGCTCCGCGAAGCGCTCGAGGACGGTCGGATGTGGATCGCCAAAGGCCTCGTCTGGAAGCCGCCGGACGCGGCAAGCCACTACCGCGTGATCAAGGACGGCGACACGGTAACCGAGATCCTGGTCGAGGTCCTGACCGTCCCCGACAAACAGGATCTATCGTGCGCGCTCGCGGTCCCGGGCGGCGGCGCCGGCTCGGGCATCTGGTCGATCCCGCCCGTCGGGACGCACGTCGTCGTCGCGCTGCCGGCCGGCGCCGTCGACTTCCAGCCGACGATCATCGGCGGCTATGCCTCGAACGCCGCGCCGTCGCGCATCGACGAGACGCGCACGGTCATTGTCGCGACGGGCACCGTCGAGATTCACGCGCCGAAGATCGTCCTCGCGGCAAACCCCGAGCAGATCGTCGACGCGGAGGACGGCGTCGTCGTCGGCCGCGCGATTGACACCTTCACCGGCTCGCCGTACTTCGCGCTCGGGAACACGAGCTCGATCGTCAAGGTGCAGCAATGAGCATGAACGGCGCCGACCTCGGCGATGCGATCCGCGCGGCGATCGCCGATATCCCGGAGAACGAGCGCTCCGACCGCGAGCGCGTCTTTCGCGCGTTCGGCAACGCGATCGTCACGTATATCAACCTGCACGCCGAAGTGACAGTCGATGTCCCCGGCGTCGCGAGCGGTGCGTCCGTCGCCATCGGCACGGGCTTGCCAGGCTGCATCACCTAGGGGAGCGCGCATGTCCGATACGTCGATTACGCTCAATCCTGGCACCGGCGGCGACCTCGTCGACGCCGAGCTCATTGGCTCCGTCAAGCGGCAGCGCATGGAGATCTGCGGCGCAACCCTCGGCGCCGTCGCCAAGGTCGCGAATGCGCCGCCGGCGTCGACCGACTACGCGCTCGCGGTGCGCCTTGTGCCGACGGTGTCGACGCTGGTTAGCCAGAACAACGTCGTCGCCTCCGGCGCCAGCCAAACGCTCCTCGCCGCGAACGCCAACCGCAAAGGATTTCTCATTTCGAACGACGCGGCCGGGAGCGCGGGCGCGCGCCTCTATCTCCGGCTCGACCCGACCGCGGCGACGGCGACGAATTGGAGCGACTACGTCGATCCCGGCGAGACCTACGCCGCCGATTTCAACTACACCGGCGAGGTGCGCGGCATCTTCGCATCTGCCGCCGGCGTCGCGCGCGTCTCGGAGTTCACATGAGCATCCGACATCGACAGGGAGGCGGGATCACCGGAACGCTCGCGCCCGGGCAAGTCCCGTACACGGTGACCGGCTACAGCAAATCGCCGACGATCGTGCAGGGCGAGACCGCGCTCACCTGGGACACGTCCACCAAGCGCATGCGCGTTGGCCCGGGCAGTCTCCTGCCGCCCGATGCCGTGCTGCACGTCGCCGAAATCGGCGCGGACGGCGCGGCCGCGCAACCGGCGGCGTTTCAGGTCGACGCCGGCGCGCATATCAACTCGCCGGGCGAGACGCTCGACGTGCTCTTCAATCTCAACCGCACCGTCAAGTTCAACGTCACGCCGCTGACGACCCAGCGCGCCGTCGTCATTCGCCAGCCGACCTACGATTCGGACCTGCCCGGCAAGGGCTGCGAGATCGAGCAAGCGGCGACCGTCGCAATTGAAGGACCGCCGCTCGCCGGCCCGGGTGCGGTCATCGACAACTCGATCGCGCTCTGGGTACAGGACGGCAAGACCCTTCTCTACGATCTCGTCGTCTTCAACTCGGCCGACTTCACCGCGATCGGCACGGTCTATTTCCAGAATGTCCAGGCGTCGACAGGAATCACGTCTCTCGGCACCTTCTCGGCGGCGTCACTCTCGTCGCCGGGTCACGTCGACGCGACGAAGGCCGGCAAATCGCTCTTGACGACGACGAACGCGACGCCGACGAACATCGTCTCCATCTCTCTGAACGCCAACACCGTCGATTACATTCGCGCGTACGTCGTTGCGCGCAAGTCGGACGGCAGCGTCGGCGCGAGCTACAACATCGTCGGCAGCTACCGCGTGAGCGGCGGCGTCGCGACGCTGATTGGTTCCGTCACCGTCACGTCGGTCGAGGAAAGCGGCGCGACCGCATGGGACGCCACGTTCACGATCTCGGCCGGCGGCGTGATCAACATCCAGGCGACCGGCGCGGCGTCGACGACGATCCACTGGGCCGCCTACTACGAAGTTCGGGAGGTCTCATGATGACCCTCGATTGGCTCGCGCCGCCGTCCCGGCACGTGCCCTACGACCATCTCGCGGTCACAGTCTCTCGCGGCGCCTATGGCGACCTGCAATGCGGCGTCTATATCAACGGCGCGCACGTGCGGCCCACGCCGCTCAATCTCCGCGTCCGGCATCATCTCGCTGGCTCGCATTGGATCGTGCCGCCGATCGACGCCAAGACGACGACCGACGCGATCGTCCTACTCGAGCGCATTCTCGATCGATACGAGGCCGGCGGCCTGCCCTGGGGTATCGCGTCCCGGGGCACGCACTTCGCCGAGGACGGATCGATCCAGTGGGGACCCGGTTGCACGGGCCTTACCTGCGCGACGTTTATCGTCACGTTCCTGCGCTCGGTCGGCGTCGAGCTCGTCGACGACACGACGTGGCCAGTCCCGTCCGAGGATCTTCAGGCCGACCGGAGAAAGCGGATCGAGCGCATGGCCGCGGATCCCGCGCGCCGCGCCGCGCTCGAGGCCGAGCTCCATGACGCGAAGATCATCCTTCCCGAGGAGGTCGTCGCCGCGTGCGCGTGCCCGATGCCGGCAAGCTACGACGAGGTCGGGCCGCGCGCTGCTGACGTCTGGCAAGCACTCATGGGGACCAAATAGGTGGGCTTCCCGCCGCTCTGGATCGAGCCTGCCGGAGGAGGAGGGCCGCCCCCGGTCACGCCGCCGCCGGTCGGCATCGGCGTCGGCGGCTCGCCGCGCGGAGTGGACATCTGGCTCGACGTTCTGCCGCCCGAGCCGCTCGGCGTCCCCGCGGCGCGGAGCGACATCGACGTGCGCGCCATGTCCGATCGCATGGTCGCCGGGACCGGCGATTGGCGCCTCGTCCAGGCCGAGGAGGCGCTCCGGCAATCCATTCTTCGGCGGATCGTTACCGACCCGGGAACCTGGCGCACCGTTCCACAATACGGCGTCGGCGCAGGCCTCTACGTCGGCGCGACGAACACCAAAGCGTCCGGCGACGAGCTCGCGAATCGCGTTCGCGCCCAGCTCCTCCGCGACGACCGCATCCTCCGCGTGCTCTCGGTCACCGTCGAGTATCACCCAGACGAGATCATCCTCAATATCACGTACCTGTCGCGCTACCAGGCGCTCAAAAACCAGGCCCAGACGCTCGTCGTCGGAATCACGTGAGGTCGCGCCATGGCACTCGTCGCGCCGTCCTTCAACGACATGATCGCAACCGGCAAGGCGGAGATGCAGTTTCGCCGGCCGGACCTCGAGCTCCGCGAAGGCGACGTCACCGTCGCCGACCTGCACGCCGCGGCGACCATGGGCGATCTCGTCATCGGCTTCCTCGTCCAGCTCTTTGCCAATACGTTCATCGACCAGGCCGAAGGCGACGCGCTCACGCAGCTTGTCAATGACCATCTGAACATCCAGCGAAACCCGGCGACTGCCGCGCAGGCAATGCTCCAATTTACCCGCACCTCGAGCGGCGCCGGCGGCACGATTCCTGCGGCAACGCCGGTCGCGACCAACATCGGCGCGGATTCGACTTCTGTCACGTTTCTGACCGACGTCGATCTCGTCATTCCGCCGAGCTCGAACGGCCCATTCCTCGTCTCGGCGACCGCGCAGGCGCCGGGGCCGGCCGGGAACGTCGCCGCCGGGACGCTCGTCAACATCGGCGCGGTGCTTTTCGATCTGACATTTGCGGTCACGAACCCGGCGGCCGCCGGCGGCGGCAATGACGAGGAGACCGACGCGCAACTCCGCGCGCGCGCGCGGAGTTGGTGGCAGACGCTCCGGCGCGGCACGACGGGCGCGCTCATCCAAGGCGCGCTGACCGTCCCGAGCGTCCGCGTCGCGACGGTATCCGAGGATCCGTCCCAAGGGCTCGTCACCGTCATGGTCTCGGACGCCGACGGCAATTCCACCGCGCAGATGGTCTCCGATGTCACGATCGAAGAGGAAAATTGGCGCGCCGCGGGCGTCAATGTGACGGTCGTCGGCGGGCAAAAGGCGCTCGTCGACCTGCGCATCGGGCTCAAGACCGCTCCGGGATTCGACATCGTCGCGACGACCGACATTCTCGTCGCCGCGGTGAAGACGCGCATGAATCGGCTCAAGGTCGACGAGCTCCTCTATCAGGACATGGTCATTGGCGCGATCGTACCGCTCTACCCAGACGACATTTTGCAGGTGAAGCTCCTCGGGGTCACCGTCAACGGCGTCGCCGTGGATCCGACCGAGGATCCGATTCCGTCGGGGAGCGCTACGGTCGTAAGGCCAGGGACGATCACGATTGAGGCGCTTCCGTGACGACGGCCGAGGAAGAGGCGGAGCTCTACGCCTGGGCGGCGAACGCGCTACCGGACTGGTACGCCGACGACGATCGAGCGAACGAGTATCTGCACGCCTGTTCCAGGCTCTTTGCCCAGTACAAGGACCTCGGCACCGACTGGCTTGCGCGGCAGACTATGATCCTCCTTGCCGATGGGCCGACGCCGACGTCGCCGGACTTTCTCGACGCGCACGCGCGCGAGCGCGGCACGTTCCGGCAGGCCGGCGAATCCGACGACGTCCTTCGCGCGCGCCTTCATGCGTGGCCCGATCCGGGCGTCACGCGCCCGGGTTTGATCGACGCGATCACTGCGCTCCTGACGGCCGCCGGCGCCTCGACGAGCTTTGCCATGGACGAGCTCCCACGGGATGGCGCGTACACTGGATCGCATCCGACGGATACCGGGACCGGCGGCGTCTTCGCGGTCGTCGCCGGCGGCAATATGACGTTCACGCCGCTGCATCTGCCGTGGCCATCGACGCCATACACGCCGATCTACGCCGCGCCGGCGCGCGCGCTCGAGACGACGGGCGCGGCCGACCCGGCGAACGACGTTGCCGCGGCGCCGGTCATCGGGGTTATCGGCGACGGCGTCGAATACGCCGGCGCGGGGACGGCCGGAGGCGACGGCGGCGTCACCTGGAAGCTTCATCGGCTCGATTCGATGGGCAACGTGCTCGACGGAGTGCCGCGCTCGTATGCGTCTCGAGGATACCGCTGCAATTCGACCCTGCCGCTCATCATCGTCATGCTGCCCTACGGGACGAGCGACATCGTCTATGACCAGGTCGTCGAGCTCGTGCGCCGGCGCAAGGCGGGCGGCATCCGCTATGTCGTCGAGCGAAGGGAGGTCCCGTAATGGGCAAGTTTCGCGAGATGCAATGGCTCGAAGGCGAGGAGATTTCCCATCTCGACCTGACCAACATCTCCAGGTATCTCAAGGCGCAGATCTGGGACACATGGGCGGCGCTCGCGCGGCTCGACGACACCGAAGCCCATCGGGTGAACACCGTTTTTTCGTTTGGGACGGGCGGCGCGCCGACGTGCGAATATCCCGGCGCCGGCCTCTCGGTCACGAACAAGGCGGGGGTCATCGCGACGTCGACGGTCGCCGGCAGCGGCGATTTCAGCGGCACCGACGCCGAATTTCTCCCCTACCTCTTGAACGGCGGCGAGCTGAACACCGTATTCGCCGCGGCCGACCCGTCGAACCCGCGCTGGGATCTCGTCTGCATCGCGATCGGCATGGCCGACGAGACGCCGCCGACCACGCGGCATTTCAAGGACGCCACGTCGGACGCCGTGACGACCGGCAGCGTCGCGCCGGCGCGCGCGTCGACGATCGGCAAGGTCGTCGTGACGGGTACGCCGGCGTCAATCCCGGTCATTCCGTCGGTGCCGATCGGCTACGCGCCTTGGTGCGCCGTCCTCATTCCCGCTGGCGCGACGAACCTCTACAACACGCTCGATATCATCGACTACCGATTTCCCGTCGGACAAATCATCGTCAAAGACGTCCTCGGGAAGGACTTCACCAACCTTACGACCGCCGCCTGGACGCTCGAGACCGATGTCGGAGCCATCTCGGCCGACAGCTCCGGCGCGGCGGCGGGCCATGGCGTCTTCGCTTGGCCGCAAGGCATGGGGCCGAGCGCGCGGCTCCTCAGCGTGTCGCTGTGCGCGGCGTGCAGCATCGCATCGCCGACGGGATTCGAGGCTGGGATCTACCACGGCGTCCCCGGGTTTTTCGTGGAGGGCAACGTCGGGCCGTCGACGCTTCTGCAAGATGTCTCGTCGTCGCTGGTGCCCGACGTCCCCGGCGCGCTCATCATGATCCGGCGCGACGCGCCGATCACCGGGCCCATCTGGGGCAACGGCTATCGCGCTGGCTACTCGCTGCGCAATCTCAATTCCATCGTGACCGGCGGCGGATCGGGGCCGACGGCAAGCGCGCCGAATCTCTTCGTTCGCGCGCCGTCGGTGCCGGCAACGCTTATCGTCCTCTGGGCGCGGTTCGTTTTCATTGGATAGGAGTGATCAATGAGCTACCTCTACGACAAGGGCCGCGAGAAGTTCCTGACGGGCGCAATTTCGTGGAGCTCGGACACGATCAAAGCGATCCTCGTCGACACCGGCCTCTATACACCGGCGCAGGCCACCGACGAATTCGTCTCCGATATCCCGTCGGGCGCGCGCGTCGCGACGCTCGCATCCGGCATGGCTTCGAAGACGACCGCCGCTGGCGTCGCCGACGCCGCGGACATCACCTTTCCCGCAGTGACCGGCGCCTCATGCGAAGCGATCGTGCTTTTCAAGGACACCGGCGTCGCTGGCACGTCGCCGCTCATCTGCTACATCGACAGCGCCGTCGGCCTGCCGGTGACGCCGAGCGGCGCGGATATCGGCATCACTTGGGACAACGGGTCGAACAAGATCTTCAGGCTCTAGCTCGTGACGACGCGCTGCTACCTGCCGTTTCAGACGTCGCCGACGGTGTCGCCGTCGTTCACCGGCGGCGGCGTGTGGGCGAGCACGGCCAGCGCCGTCCTACGCCAGCTCGGTCTCCAGCACATGGGATCGGGTCTGAACACTGGGACTTCGATCAACGTCGGGACGACCGGTACCAAAACCGCACTGGATCGGTACTACGTCTCGCCGCCGCTCGCCGGTGCGCAGACCCTCTCGGGCACCGTCCAGCTCTACACCCGCGCCATCGCCGCCGCTGGCGGCCCGATTCGAAGCTACGCGGAGATTTTCGTCGTCTCGAATGACGGCTCGACGGTGCGTGGCACGCTCCTCTCCGCGGCGCAGTACGTCGCGACCAACATCTCGAGCGTCCAGCAGATAAGCAAGGCCTGGTTCAACGGCAATTCCATGTCGTCGGTCAACGCCAATGACCTCGACCGCATCGTCATCGGCATTGGCTACCAGAACACCGCGAGCTCGGGCACCGTCGGCGCGAGCGCCGCCTACGGTGACTTCAACACTTCGACGCATACCGACATTGCCGACGGCCCGGCGAACGAGTCGAACACCACCAACGTCACCGGATGGATCGAATTCTCGGGAACGATCAAATTCCACCAGTCGACGGTGAAGCTCGTCGAGCAGGCGCCGAACGGCTCGAGCACCAATACTTCGTTTTCGACCGGCTCGCATACGCCGACCGCCAACACGAGCCAGCTCATCATCGTCATGAACGAGGCGACCTCGGGCACGACGACGAACACGCCGACGATCACGGCGTCGCCGTCGGGTCTCTCGGTCTCGCAGATCGCGACCGTGCAGTGCGGCGCCTCGGGCGGAACCCAGCTCGCGATCACGGCGTTCATCGCGACGGGCACCGCGTCGGGCGCCGGCGTGTTCACTGCGAGCTTCGCCGGCCAGGCGCAGGCGACGAACAGCCACATCTCCTGGTGGGAGCTCGGCGGCTGCAATTCGTCGTCGCCGATTCGCCAGTCGAAGACTGGAACCTCGGGGACGGCGGCGGCGACGAGCTTGACGATCACGCCGAACTCGTCAGTGCTCGCCGACAATGCCTGCTTCGCCTTCTTCGGCGTCAACGGCTCGGCGCAATCGACGCCGCGCTCGGGATGGGGCGAGCAGTACTCGATCGCCACCGGCAGTTTCTCCAAGATGTACCAGTTCCGGCCGAACGGCGAATCGACGTCGTCGAACACCAACGGCGTCAATACCCAGGTCGCCGGTATCACGCTTGAGCTCGCCGAGGGTCTGCCGTCGCAGACGATATCGCCCACGGGCATCGCGTCGGCGGAGACCTTCGGCTCGCCGAAGCTCACGCAATACGTCGGGCCCAATGGGATCGCGAGCGCGGCGGCGTTCGGGACGCCGGTTCTCGGGCTTCACATCGCGGCGGCCGGCATCGCTTCCGGCGAGGCCTTCGGCACCCCGCGCGTCGTCAAGCTCGTCGATCCCACAGGCATCGCGTCGGCCGAGGCCTTCGGCACGCCTACGCTGGCGCTCGAGCTCCACGCGGCCGGAATTCCCTCGGCGGAGGCCTTCGGCACGCCGCGCATGATCGAGTTCGTCGCGCCGGTCGGCATCCCGAGCGCGGAGGCCTTCGGCACGCCGCGGCTCACGCTCGAGCTCGTCGCGAGCGGCATCCCGAGCGCCGAGGCCTTCGGCATCCCGAGCTTGACGCAAAGGCTCACCGCCGCCGGCATCGCCAGCGCCGAGGCCTTCGGCGTTCCGACGCTGCGCCAGACGATCTATCCGCACGGCATCCCGTCCGCGGAGGCCTTCGGCGAGCCGGGCGTCGACGACGGCAGCGGCGTCATCCGGCCGCGCGGCATCGCGAGCGTCGAGGCCTTCGGGACGCCGCGCCTTGCGCTCGAGCTCTACGCGCGCGGCATCGCGTCGGCGGAGGCCTTCGGGCGGCCGCGTCTCGTGCGTTTGATCGATCCGATCGGCATTCCGTCGGAGGAAGGGTTCGGCGTCCCGATCCTCAGTCCCTACGCCGTCTATCGGCCGATGCTCGGCGTCGTCGTGGCCATCGGCCCCATCGCCGAGCTCACGCCGATCGGCAGCGATGCGCGTATCATCGCCGCCGGACTGACTGGAGACCTGCGCGGCATCTAGGAGGCATCATGAGCGCGACGGTTGCACAGGGAGAGACGTACGAGGAGCGCTTGACGGTGCGCGATCGGGTGACCGGCGACCGCGTCGACTTGACCGGGATCCGAATCACGTCCAACGTCGCGAGCGGCCCGGGACAGGGTGTGATTTGCTCGCGCTCCACGGATCCTGGCGACGGAATTGTCCTCGACGACCAGGCTTTCGGGGACACGCGCGGCAACGCGACGATCACGTGGCCATATTCAATGACAGCGCTTCTCGCCGCCGCGACCTACGCGCGCGACGTGTGGTGTGACGACCAGTGCGTCGTCAAACCCGAGGCCTTTCGGGTCTATGTCCCGGTGCGGCCGCTGCCGCCACCGCTTGCAGGTCGTCGATAGTGTCGCGGACACGAGGCCTCCGCGCAGGCGTTTGTCTCGACTTCCGCGTTTCGCAGGAACGGAGCCCCTGCGCAGGCATTTTGCCAATGCAGATGATTCCAATCGCAGAGAACCATGCCCCCATGCGCAGGCATTATCGGTCTCTACGATTGTGGTGCGGCCACAGGCCGCAGCTACAGTCGCAGGCACGTGCCCCTGCGCAGGCATTGATACATCACATCGCATTCCAGTCGCGGACACGTGGCCTCCGCGCAGGCGTTGACGTCGCAGGAACCACGCTCCTGCGCGATGACGTCGCAGGAACCACGCCCCTGCGCAGGCGTTGTCGGCGGGATCAATCGGATTGGGCCAAAGGATAAAGGGCGAGCTCGTCGCAGAAACCACGCCCCTGCGCAGGCGTTGTCGGCGCGCGTCCTCGAGCGGCCCGACTGGGTCTGCGAGATGTCGCAGAAACCACGCCCCTGCGCAGGCGTTGTCGGGACGCGACCACGGGCAAGCCGCTCACGCCGCGTCATCGTCGCAGAAACCACGCCCCTGCGCAGGCGTTGTCGGTCGACGGTGTCATTCCGTGCGTTCGACGGCGAGAGGATCTCGTCGCAGAAACCACGCCCCTGCGCAGGCGTTGTCGGGTCTCCGTCCCACGTCGCAGAAACCACGCCCCTGCGCAGGCGTTGTCGGTGTCCCACCAGGTGCCGGCGAAGGTGTGGTCCTTCTGCGTCGCAGAAACCACGCCCCTGCGCAGGCGTTGTCGGCGCTTGCAGAGGGCCCGGCTCGCAAGCGGCTTGTCGGTCGCAGAAACCACGCCCCTGCGCAGGCGTTGTCGGCCGACGGCAAGCCCGTCCTCGGCGGGACCAAGTACGAGTCGCAGAAACCACGCCCCTGCGCAGGCGTTGTCGGATGGCGGCCTGTACGTCGGGTGCGAGCTGGATGGCTTCGCGTCGCAGAAACCACGCCCCTGCGCAGGCGTTGTCGGAGCATGCTGAATTTCGCACGAGATTTCACTCATTTGCATTGCCGCTTGCGAGCGGTCGCTTTTTGTGACGACCAAGCCGGCCCCATTTCGAGGTTTTCGGCTCGGTCTCCGTCGGGCGAGCGGCCTCGCTGGCCTCGTCAGCACCGAGCCGCTCGCGCAGGAGCAAATTGCGACAGGCGTTGTCGTCCTGATCCCAGAGCGCGCCGCAGCCCGTACAGGCGTGCATGAGGTTCGTCACCGGGTCCCAGGCCTCGACGAGGCCGCACGCATGACACGAGCGGGTGGTATTCGCCGATGGAACCTCGACGACGCGGCCGCCGCGCGCGACGAATGCGTCGACGAGCTTTTGTCTGAGGAGACTCGGCGCGGCGATCCGCTGCCGGCCGCGCACCGGTCCGATTTCGACGGTCTCCGATTCCGGCTTCGCGTGCCGTTGCAAATTGCGCAGGTCGAAATCCTCGAGCACGAGCGTATGATACTTGCGCGCGAGCTCGGCACCGAGCACGCGGTATCGATCGAGCCGCCGTGCGAGGACCTTGTCCCGGAGGTTCGCCTCCCAGAGCCACAGGTGCCGATCCTTCGCGCGCCAGGCCCAGAGGAGGTCGAATCCCTCGACGTCGCCGTCCCAGCGCTTGCCGCGCCAGATCTCGGCGAGTCGCGAGAAGCGCGCCGCGGATTTCCACAAGTGCATCGTCGCGCGCTCGGCGGCGAGCCAGTCGGGAAGCTCTCTCTCGCGTAGCCATTCCGCGAGGCGCGGCCGCATGACGTCGATCCGCTTGTCCCGGATCGAACGCAGGTCGTCGACCTTCTTAAACCCGTCGACGATCGCCGGCTCGAGGAGGATCTCGCCGGCGTCGCCGGCGTCGTCGCGCATGTAGCCGACGCGAAGACCGTTCTCGCGTTGCCGCCAGCCGAGGTCGACGGCGACCGTCCCCTTACCGCCTTTCTCGACGACGAAATCATCGGGTAGCCGGAGCGTCAGGAGGAGATGCCACCGCGCCTTGCCGCCGAGTATCGTCCGATGCACCGCGGCCCACATGATGGTCGCGTCCTCGGGCACCGGCCGGTGCAGGATGATCGGCCACGATGCCCAGACCGGGTCGCGGCCATTGGATCCGACGCGGAGCGACACCGTCGGCCGCGGCTTGCCCTTGCCGACGGCGCGCGGCGCGAGGTCGACGCGCAGGCGTGTATCGCCGGCGCACGCGTCGGCCCATGATAGGCCACCCTGCAACTGCACCGCGATCCGGCCCGAGCCGTCCCAGCGCCGGAAGCGCGGATCCACGATCGCTTTGCGAGCCGCGTCCATCGCTTGTTCGACGAGGAGATAGGAGCCCCAGTAGACGCCGCATGCGGCGCGCCGGCGCTTTTGCTCCTCGGCGATCTCGTCATTCACGCCGGCGATGGACAGCGCGATCGCGCTGTCGGCGCGCACCGCGGCGCGCGTCTCCTTGAGCACGCGGCGCGCCTCGCGCAGGCGCACGACGATCTCAGACACCGATGCGCGGTCGGCCTCGGTCTCGGCGCGCCGCTGCGCGGCCTTGCGGACGTCCTTGATCTTCTGCCGCGCGTCGAGGAGGTCCTTGACCGCCCGGTCGACGATTGCTTGCGCCTCCTCGAGCGACGGCGCGCCGAGCATGATGGCGCGCACGCGCTCGCGCCGGCCGCGCTCGAGCTCGATCAGAGAGTTTTGGTAGCGATGGGCGAGCGACATTTGCTCGGCGACGAGCTCGGCGCCGAGGAACGGCTCGAGGAGACCGTACCGATAGATCCGCGTGATCGGCATCTCAATCCCTCTTCGCTCGCGGCCGCATGCAGTCGAGCGCGGCCCGGCGAATGGCGTCCATTTGCTCGACCGTGAACTTGGTCTCCATCTCGAGCCACAGGGTCGCGATCGTCACGAACAGGATCGGCGCGTCGCGTTCGATGAATTTCGACCCGAATGCGTCCTCGGCGCCTCTGATAATGGCCTCGGCGATCGCTGCGATCTGCCGCGGGTCGATGTCGACAATGACGCTCATGGTCGGCTCGAGAATTGCCACAGAACCAGCATGGCGGCCACGATGCACATCGCGATGAAAATGTAATCGATGCGCTTCATCGGATCCCCCATTCGCCGAGCTCTACGCTTTCGCCATTGTCGAGCCGCTCCCGCACCGCGCCGCACGCGCAGTGCTCGACGGAGTACCGGCCACCATGCGCCGCCGGTTCGCAGCGCCAGCCTCCGACGCAGGCGAAAAACACGCCGCCGTCCTCGGTCCGTTCTGCCCGATGCCTATGCGATCCCGCTCGATCCGCCGTTGGGTACATCTCAATTTGCAAATTTAGCGACGCACGGCGGCTCCATGCAATTCAAAAAAAGCATGGGTCGGTCGACGCTGGCGGGAATGCGGGGAGAATGCGGTGGGTGCTGATTTACGCGTCGCCGAAGAGCCGCGCGACTTCGATCTCGACGGCGTCGAAGGGCTCGACGCGGCCGACGTGCCCGGCGGCGAGGACAGGGAGCTCGTGCCAGTCCTCTTGACCCCAGCGCAGCACGAGCAGCGTCTTGCGCGCCGGGTTCACGATCCAGTAGTGCGGCACGCCGAAGCCGTGGAGAAGGCGGCGCTTCTCGACGGTGTCATTCCGTGCGTTCGACGGCGAGAGGATCTCGCAGACCCAGTCGGGCCGCTCGAGGACGCGCGGACGATTCGGCTCGAGCGGCCGCGGGTACCGCGACTTGCGCCAGCCGCCGAGGTCATGGCGACAGACCGTGCGCGGCCCATAGGCCACATCGATCTCCGTCATGATCCACCACCCCTCACCGCCGGGCGGCCCATTGCCGCGGAAACGGCCGAAAATCTCCGCGGCGATCGCGGTCTGAGCGACGCCATGCCCGGATGTCGGGGGCGGCGAAAAGACGAGCTGGCCATCGAGGAGCTCGACCCGCTGGTCGGGGTAGTGGTCGAGGATCTTCGCCGTGAAATTTTCTTCGATCTCGGGTCTCATCAGGTGATCTCCGTGCGCTCATCGCGCCAGCCGTCCTCGCCGGGAACTATACCTCTATCGGACGCCCAATACCGTTCCACGGTGTCGACGATAGCCAGGAGCTCGGCGTAGCTCAGCCTGGCCAGCCGCGCGGCGAGATCGGTGCCGCGTGCGCGGACTTCAGCGAGGAGCGCGGCGTCGCGCGGCTCCGCCGAGTGCGTGCGCGTCGCGAGGAGCGCGCGATCGACGGCGGCGCGTTCGTCCTCGGTCGCGAGCCATTTGGTCGCGAGATCGTTCAACCGCAACGCATCGGCGATTTCGATCGGGACCGCGATCACGGAGATCGCGTCGGCGAGCCAAGTCCCATTCAAGGCGTCGCAAATGAGCTTCCACTCCGCGGGCAGGAGCGCCGGGCGCGCGCGGCGGCAGAGCGTCGCGTAGCGCGCGACGACGGCGCCGAGCGACCGCGTCGAAGTCTCGACGCCGGCGGCGACGAGCGCGGCCTCGCGGAGGTAGTCGGAGACGAGGCCGACGGGGTCGTCGACGTGGTGCACACGCTTGATCGCCGCGTGGATCGCGGCCAGCTGCTCGTCGGTCACTCTGATAGCAAATTGGGGCATGGATCTCAGGCTCCTTTTTTCATCTGGGCTGTGTGGTATGCGAGGGACCTTGCGGCGCGCTCGAGGCGCCGAACGAGACGCGCCGGCGCCGTGCCGACGCCGAGCTTGTCCGCGGTCTCGCGATGGACAGCGGCGGCGGCGCGAATAACGGCCGCGGCACCCTCGACGGTCTCGGTGCCTTCCATTCGGAGCGGCTCGTCGCAGGAGCGGTACCGCACCGCCCATCCGAGGTCGCGCCATCCGGCGGCGAGCAGGAGCTCGGTCACGGCGTCGCGCAGCGTCCGCGCCGCCGCGTTGCTCTGCTCGAAGAGCGCGCGCGCCTCCGCCTCAGCGCGCTGCGCGAGCTCGAGCTCGAGGAGCGCGCCGGCGAGCGGCGCGTCGGCGGCCTCCTCGGCGATCTGGACCTGCGTGGCGAGCTCCTCGCCGGACAGGGTAACGGTGCTACATTGGGTCATGTCGGTCTCCTCCTTTGCCAGGGGATCGATGGGGGCCCGGCGGGTGACGCCGCCGAGCTCCGCTTTACTCCACTAGCATACCAGGCGCATACCGCGTGTCAACCAACTGCATCCCAAATTCGGATCGTGTAGGATAACGTCTGCGCCGGTCCATCCGGCGCGGCCGCGCGCGCCGCTGCCGATGCTCGGCAGCGACGGGCCCGCGTCGACAAAATCGCCCCACCACCAATCCCACCACCTAGAGGCGCTCCGGGGTCACAATTAGGCACTTCCAGTCACCCGAAGCTTTGAAAATCATTCAGTATTGAGCTGGAATTGCACCTTGCCAAGGTGGACGTCGCGGGTTCAAGTCCCGTCTCCCGCTCCGACGAGAAGAGGCGAAAATTTGAAAACGAAAAATCAAATCGCCCCACCACCAATCCCACCACCTAGGCGGCGAAGGCGGTTCGACCCGCGCATAGGGGATCCAGAGGAGGCTGCGCGCGACCATGCTGCCGCGGTCGAGCTCCTGCGCCGCATCGGGCGGCGCGAGCCAATCCCGGAGCCGGAGCCGGCCCCGGTGAGCGAGGAAGCGCGGCGCGAGCACGATGAGGCGGTCGCCGCGCTCAAGCGGGCGAGCGCGGAGGCGCGGGCGCGGGCCGCGCGCGGTCCGGTGGGAAGGCGATCTAAGGTGCGTTAGGGGAGTACATCGGACGCGTCGTCACCTTCGACGAGCGTCCGCTGATTTTTCGGCAGCATGAACCGAATGACCTTGCCAAGTGCGGCGCGTTGCTCCTCGGCGGCGACCGTCGAGTAGCCTTCCTGGCTCTTCTCGAGCGCGTGACCCGAGATGGAGCGCGCGACGATGCTCGCGATCTCCTCGGCCCGGCAAAGATCCTGGAATGTCCGGCGCATGGCGCGCGGCGAAATGCCGTACTTGATTCCGATCGCCTTGGCGACGGCGTCAAACGGCTTGTCGAGGACGGACGGCGAGCGAAACCCTCCCTCGCTCGTCGGAAAGAGGAGCTCGCTCTTGAGCGCACCGTCGCTGCGAATCTGCGTCGTCACGTGCCAGCGAAGGACGTCGAGCAGATCCGGTGCGAGCGCGATCGTCTGGTTCTTTTTGGTCTTGGTGGTCTGCATGACCTCCGTGCCGCGCGTATGCGACTGGCGCACGAGGAGGCGACCGGTGTCCCAGCGGACGTCCGGCGTCGCGCCGTTCCGGCGAAGCGGCCGCAGGCTGCTCGGGCGAAGGCCTGTGGCGAAGCCGAGAAAGGTCATCGCGTAGTGCTGCGGCCATGTGGCGCGCATCTCGGCGAGGAACCGCGGCACGTCGGCCGGCAGGAGGCTATTCGGCGCCTCTTCGGTGTACGTCGGATGCTCGCTCGTATCGAACGCCGCGAGCCGCTCGGCCGGGTTGCGCGGGAGATCGAATTCGGCCACCGCAGCCTTCATGATGACTTGGAACACGGCGAAGATGGTATTCGCGCTCCGCGGCGACATCTTCCCGGATTGGATCTTCGCGCCGAGCTTGGACCGCCAATCCTGCAATGCGGTGTAATCGATGTGGTCGAGGTAGTAGGCTTCAAATGGGGCTTTGTGGAGATGGTGTTGAATGATGTCCTCCCATTTGTCGCGGCCCTTCGCCGACTTGATGTCACCGGTGTCGGTTTTTCGCTTGAAGAGCGTACTCGCGTAGGAGGCGAACCGCGGCATCGTGCTCGGCTTCGGCGCTCCGCCCGTCTTCACGGCCAAGATTTCCTGCGCGAGCGTCGCGACGGCTCCTGCGAGATCCAACTCGGGAAGGACTTGGTTGATCTCGCGGAGCTTGCCAATCCGCGGGTCGTAGGCCCTCGCTCGGATATGGTAGCCCCCGTCCCGGCGGCGCCAAACCCCGGGTTTCGTCGGCGCGTCCGCGATCCAGTCCTTCCAGCGATGGATCCAGTTGGCCATGCGTCCTCCTTAGTGGCTTGAGACCGAGCAGGAATCGATCGAGGTCGAGCACATCCCAGACGAGGGTGCCTTTGCCGCCGCGCCGGCCGACAGGAAATACGCGGCCGCGGAGGTTCGCGCGGCGAAGTCCCGACGGCGACAAACCGCAATATGGTGCGGCCTCGCGCGTCGGAAGGAAGCGGCGTCCGCTCCTCGGAATCTGTTCTGCGCCTCGGTCTTCATCCCCAAGCATGATCGCACGTTCGCCACGCAAAATTCTTGGTCATCTGGAAACCTTCGCCCTGTAACCGCTCGGCCGCTTCGGCCTCGCAAACGCGGTCGCCCGCGTCCATGTTTTCTTTGACCTTCGCCGTGACTCGTGGTAGACGATGCGAGCCGCGGGCCGCTCGAGCTGGGTTACCCTTCGGACGGCTTCCCATCCTGGTTTTTTTCGTCTGCGGTTTCATTTTGCCCTTCTTCATTTTCTGCCTGTTGGCCCTTGCCACTCCGCGCCTGTCCTTGCACTGCCCTGCCGAGCCTGGCCTCACCAGTCCGTCGCCATTCCAGACCCCGCCACTGCCGTGGCATGCCCAGCCACAGCTTCAATTCTTTTTCCGCCCGGCCCGCCGTTCTGCGTTGTCGCCCATGCCTCTCCATGACCTGCCGATCCGCGCCGAGTCCTAGCCCTGCCGCGCCGAAGCCGGTCCGCGCCAGACCAAGCCGACGCCAAGCCTTTCCCAACGGCGCCGTGCCAAATCATTCGTCCTCTCGATTTCCTTGAGGCGGAGTATTTCGGGTAGCCGGTTGAAGCTCTGGATCGACCCGCGCCGACCGCATCGCTTGGAAGATGCGACTGTGCGTTACTAGCGTTCGGTCATGTTGCGCGCGCCGCTCTTGGTCGAGCTGCGAAACGTCGACGGCAAGATTGCGCCTATGGGCCCGAGCGCTTTTGCGCCAACCAGCTTCGACCTCGCGAGGATTATACACCGATGCGGTTTCGTCATCGCAAAGAACGAGCTGACCGTGGAGTTGCCGGATGGTCATCGGCCGCCCAATCACTTCCAATTGACGCGCAATCATCTCGCGAATCTTGAGCACCTCGAGCCCGAAGCCCGGCGCGCCCCGAGGCCGCCCGATAATCACTTCAAGCCGTTCGATCGAAATGACGTCGCCTTTCTGAAGCGTCTCGACATCTATAGGCCATCGTTCGGTCATTTGAAGACCTTTGGCGAAACGATTTCGAATCGACCATATTTCGGACGCCAATCGCCGCAACCCATCTCGGCAGCGACCTCGAGAATTTGCCCAAGTTCTGACAGATTCAGATGACCGGTATTGAAGCCTGCCAGAAATTTTAAAATCCAATCGCGAATGATGGGACGCGTTCGCATGATTCGCTTTGCGCCAATTCGAGCGCACTTCGTGAAGCGAAATGCATCGATCTCCCAGAGCTTCTCTGGGCTGCGGGGACCATCGTAGATGATCGGGATATTTCCATCGCAGACTATTGTCGCGGCCGCCTCGCCGAGTTTGAGGCGACGAGCAGCGCGAATCAACATAGCTTCAATGTTCTCTCCGGGAATGCAAGGCTCCTTCTTGTCATTGACGTAAAAAGAACCAAGGAATTCCAGGCGCGCGACCTCTCTGTAGTCCTCGTCGGTTTTCTTCTTTTTCGCGGTGATCTTTTTAATCCGCTTCGACCATTCATTAAGAGGATCCGCTAATTGGCCATTGTGAATGACCAATGGGCAGATGCCGCGGATTTCAATGTCGACCCTTTCATACATTTTGTTTCATCCTTTCTGCGTTGTCGCCCAAGCCGTGCCTCTTCTAAGCCAAACCTATCCTGTCCCCGCCTCGCCTAACCCATCCGAGCCGTTCCGTGCCAAACCCCGCCTAGCCCATGCCAATCCAGGCCTCGCCAATCCGGACCCCGACCGGCCTTACCATGCTTCTCCATGGCGAGAGTGCTATCGCGGCTTCCGCCATTCTTTCGATTCAGGGCAATCCTGAAAGTGCGTCGAGAAGGCGAAGACCGAGCGCGCGACCTCGACGCCGGCGCGCTCCTCGACGACGAACATGCGCTGTGGCAGTGCGTTCAACGGAACGCGATTCCCCGCCTCGGTAATTGCAAAAACGATCGGTTTGCCACACGACCGGCATTCGAGCTCGCGCATGCGCATCCCTAGAATTCCTCATCGACGTCGTTGTCGTCCGTCGCCTCGGCGCGGCTCCGCTCCTTGGCGCGCGCGACGTCCTTTAGCATTTCGTCGCCAAGGATGGCGTCGAGCGCGCGCGCCGTCGCAATGGCGAGGTTCGCTGCGCTCTGTGCAATCGCGTCGATCGAATCGTAGAGGTTCGACCGCGCGCACATGCCGCGCAGCGCTTGGCCTGCAAGGTAGACCACATGCTCGGTGGCCTCGGGCTTCATGGCGCCTCTCCGTTCTTCCCATTCAGCGGTTGGCCCGTGCTCTCCGCGGCGTCGGCGAGCGCGAAGAGGTAGTCGGCGATCTGCCTGGGCGACTTTTCGATCCGCTGCTCGAGCATGTCGACAAGAAGATCACCGGCAAAGCGCAGCGCGGCAGCGCGGCCGGCGCGCTCGCGCCGAAACCCGGTCTCAGACATGGCCTCGCGCGCGTGCCGCGCGACGTCGTCGGCGACCGTGCGGTGAACCAGCGTGTAGAGCGAAAGGAGCGCCAGCTCGAGCTCGTCGGCTTTGGTTTTCATTGCGGCCTCTTCCGCTCGCCGAGCGCCTTGGCGACGGTGTCGTGCGTCGGGCAGTAGTGGCAGAGCGCCGTCCCATCGTTGGCGGTGCGGCCCGGTTGGATCTTCGCGTGCCTTTCGCAAAGCGCCCTGCCGCACAAAACGCCAAGGCCATTTACATGGTCGCACTGGTACTCCGCGATCGCCGTGCATTCGGGCGCGGCGCACGGCGGCGCGGCGTACTTGCGCTGCCGAAGCCGCGCCTTGTCGCCCCGTGCGAGCTTCACGACGCACCGCCACTGTCGTCGCGGTCGGCCACGCGGCCGATCAGATCGTCGTTCGTTAACTCCTCGTCCACGACCGCGAGCACCGTCGCGCTCCCGTCCTTCTGGGTGCCGATCACTTGCAGCTGGATGCGGAGCGCTGCTCTTGAGATCCCGATTCCGTCCTTGCCGTCGAGGAGGCGCCGGGTCGACTGCGAAACCCAGTCGCGGAGGCGCGCGCAAAGCCTGTCGGCGAGCAACGCCGCCGGCGCCGCGTCGCACGCCGTCATGTAGTCCTTGTTCATCGCCGCTCCTTGTGCGCCTTGAATTTCTCGATCGTGTGCGTCGTCAGCGCGCCGGCGCGCCGCAGGTCCTCGAGAAGCTCGCGCATGACCGGCGCGCGCTTTCGCCCTTCGGCCTCGGCGAGCTCGGCGGCGAGCGTCTCGATCCCCTTCTCGCCGGTCTTCGAGATGACGAGCTTCGTGACTTGCCACGCCTTCGCCTGGCCGAACCGGTCGGCGAGGACTTGCCAAGCCCTTTGGCCGTCGATCGTGTCGCGGTCCTCTTCGACGATGCCGTAGACCCGCCCGTCGCGGAGGCGGAACGGATTGAACCGCGCGTAGGTCTGCAGAATCTTCCAAGCGGCCTCGACGTGCGCTTCGAGGCCTTCCAGCCACTCCCAGGCGTCGCTCGCGAGCTCGGGCGTGAGCGCCTCGGCGACCTGGACGCTCTGCAACTCCTCGCTGTAGCGGCGCCGGATCATCTGCGTCGAGCCGCAAAACGGCATCGATTCGCAGCCCTGGCAATGGCTGCCGATCTGGATCGGCGGATCGGCATCGGCCGCGGCCGCGCGCGTCGCATCGGCATGAAGGGCCCGGAGCTCCTCGGCGATCTCGGCGAGGTCGTAGAGATTGAGCTCGCCGCCCGTCACGTAGGGTTCGCCGTCCTTGCCGAGGCGGATCATCTGGGCGAAGACGTGGTCGCGCTTGTAGGCGCGTGCCGCGGCGAGGCCACAGGCGCGAAATTGCCAATTCGCCGCCGGCGGCTCGAGGTACTTCCATCCCGACTTGTAGTCGTAGACGCCCACGGTTGTGTCGCCGACGAGCGCAACGACGTCGACGGTCATCGGGATTTCGGTCGGCGTGCACATGGAGTAATCGCGCTGGCCGCCGCGGTGAAGCTCCGTCGCGCGGCCGGTCGCGACGTCGTAGGCGAACGCGACCTCGGCGGCGTAGGCGCTCGGGTCGACGGGAAGCCGCGCGGTATTGATGAGCGCGCAGGCCGCGCGGAGCTCGTCGTTCGACAGCGCGGCGAGCGCCTCGTCGCGGCCGCGGCGGTTCACGTCGAGCAAAAAAGCGTGGATGCCGCTGCCGCGCTCGGCCCATTCGCTCGTTTCCCGCGCGCGCGGCAGGACCGCTGACGCGATGCAGCGCGCCGCGCGCCAGAGGCCTGAGCCGGTAAGCGTGACGCGTTTCACGGCGCCGTCTTCCGCTTCTTGTAGGTCGCCGTCGCGGTCTTCTCGTCCTCGGCAGTGACGAGCTTGGCGGTCACGAACTTGCCGAACGTCGCATAGGCGGCGTCCACATCCCCATCGGGGCCGCCTTCGAGAATGCGCATGAGGCAAAAGATCATCTTCGGCGTGAGGTAGCGGCGCTCGTCGGCCTTGAGTGGCTTGCCTTTCTCGCCGGCGGCGTAGTACGCGGCCATGGACCCCGCGTCGTCGAGCATGACGGCGACCTCGTCGACCAGCGACGGAACGCCGGCCGGCGTGTCCGGCGCGGGCGGCAGGTCCTCGACCGACTTTGGCACCGCGGGGTGCGGCGCGCCGAAGACCTTGTCGAGATCCTCCTCGTCCTCCTTCTCGGTCGGAGGGTAATGCGCGGCGGCCGGACCGGTCGGAAGCGGGGGTGTGGGGGGCGTCCCGGCCGCCGCGCGTGTTGCCTTCGTTGCACTCTGCTGTTGCGCCGCACTCTGCTGTGGCGCTGCGGCCGGGCGCGACGTGTTGCCGCCGGCGCGCGCCTGCGCCTCGTCCAGATGCGCCTGCGCCGGCCGCGGCGCGTCAATGCCCGGCGTTCCCTTCCGCGGCGGCGCGCTCGGCGTTGTCGAGGTCGCCGGCGTCGGCGCCATCGGCGGCGGGGACGCGGCGGGCGGCGGCGCGGTGACCTTCGGCGGCGCGTCCGCATCGACCTCGATCACGTTCTCATGGTCAAATTCCTCTTGGACGTAAATGCTCCCGAGCAACGGGAAGCCCTTGCGCAGGGCCGCCGCCTCCGCGCACTTCGCGATCATGACGCGCGGCTTGTCTCGCCAGTTCGCGGTGAGCCGGTAGGTCCCGGTGTCCTTGTCCTTGGTGCGCTGCGCAAACTCGTCGAAGTAGACCTCCGCCTCGACCGGATGCCAGGCCCCGTGACGGAACTTCAGGATCGTCGCCACGCACGACAGGATGTGGCCCTTGTCGTCCACGGTAAAAACGGGACGGGGGCCCGGTAGGTAGTCGCCGGTCCTCTCGGCGACGGCGCGGAGCCCGTCAATGCCGACGAGCGTCACCATCTCATTTTGGCGAGACGTCGGATTCCAGCGTTGAATCGAGTAGATTTGCCGGGCGAAGGGGTCGAGGTCCAGGCGCTCGGCCGTCGCAATGAAGAGCGCGAGCTCGTCGTTCGTTGCACCGCGGGCGATCGTGCGTTTGATGAGATCGATCTGCTCGGGCGCGTAAGCCTGCAAACCAGACGCGCGGCGCGGTGAATGAACGAGCGCATTGGCCTCGGACATTTCAATCCTCCTTCACAACATCGCCCACACCAGAAATCCGATGAACGCGGCGAAGAGCATGGTCCAGCCGACGCCGACGATGATCGCGAACACCGACGGTGAAATCCGACGCGGGCCAATCTCCGATGAAAGCCGGAGGCGCTCTTCGGTCACGCGCAGGGTCTGCGGCCGACGCTTGCGCTGCAACTTCTGCGCGGACCTGCTTCGGCGCCATTCACGCATTGCTGCGTGTCCGGTCCAATGGCATTGCCCGCGGAGCGGCAACGCGATGCGCGCGGCCCGGCCTCACGGCGTTGAGATGTACCCATGGACGTTTCGGCCGTCAACAGGAAAATTGAGATGCTTGCCTATTCCCGTCGAGATTTTGTTGGTGCAGGCGGACGACTTGGCACGGTGGCAGGCGTCTTCTCGTCGGAGGAAACGAGAAGTTCGTCAATCAGTGCGGTAATCGCGGCGTACAGGACCGGCCTTTGAAGCCGGATACGCAAGAGCTTTTCGGACGGAGACAATGCCACGGCAACCCCCGATCCCCAATCCCCCCAACGGATCGACCGAGTAGTACGTGCTACCGATCCGTCAAAAAGTTCAACCCCTATTTTTCAGGGTCGGGCTCGTCGTCCGGTACGGCGTTGTCGATGATCTTGGCAATCGCTGAATGAAGATCGGGATTTCGGATTTTTAGGATCGCGAGCTTCTTGGCGTAGGAGGCGCTTTCGTCGACCGGCTCCGGGATTTGAAGATAGGCAGCTACCTTACGAATGATCCGGCTCGTCTCGCCGACACGGTCCGGGCGCAAAAGAAGCGTGATCGAGCTCGGATCCACGTCCACGGCTTCCGCCAAGGCCTTCTGCGTCAAGCGAAGGCGGTCCATCGCTTCGCGGACGTCGGCCTGAAACTCCTCGGTGATGACCTGGTACGGACCGAGCCTTTTTTTGCCGCGCCTGCCCATCTCCTCCGACGGTAAGTCCCCGTCATCTTGAGATGCGTACATTTTGGGCTTGACGGCCGATTGATTTGCGTCCCCATGATAGGCCCCGTGATTCGGGATCCGTACATCCGGCACTTCGCCCGGCATCTCCGCTATTGGATGGCGCGGAAGGGCGTTCGGCAGTCGGAGCTCGCCGACGCCCTCGGGCTCGACGCTTCCAGCGTCACCGCCTGGAAGCTCGGAAAAAACTTTCCCTCCTTCGGCAACGTGTACCGGATCTGCGTCGAGGTTCTCGGCATCGACCTCTGGCAATTCTTCCGTGAGCCCCGCGAGAGGTTCCGCCGAGAACGAGGACGCATGGGGGTCCGCAGGCAACGGGGACGCATTGGAATCCCCATTACCAGCCGATTGAGTGACGATTCTTCGAATGCCGCGGCGTGACATTTCCTGATCGTGCGGCCTGCGGTTTTCGCTGTGCAGGTGCTTTCTGAGGACGCTCGTGTAAACGGAACGGAAGTGCAGGGTGAAGAAAGAGCAGTGGCACTCGCCCGATCCAATCGTCCGCGCCGATGTCCTTCGGCTCGCGATTCGCCTCCTTGCGGCGCGTCACAACGTGGACGAGGCGCATCTGGCTCGCTCGGTCGGTCTGTCCCGGCAGCGGTGGAACCGCATGATGGAGCTCGGCAAGCGCGGCGGTCCGCACGCCGCTGACGTGCCGATCCTCTCGGCCGAGCTTGGCGAGGATGACGAGCTCCTCGCGATCCTCGCCGGCGCGCGCGGCCGAGGTCTCTTCCCGCTCGAGACGACAACCGAGATGGCGCCGGACGCCTTCGCCTCGGCGCGCGCCGCGCTCGTCGCCGTCTCCGACCTCGTCGCGGCGACCTCGAATCTCACCGGCCGCGCGCCGACCGCTGAGGAATCGCAGCAGATCGCGGGCGCTCTTGCTCGAGCGCGCGCGCACCTCGCCAAGCTCGAGGGGCAAGTCGGCGCCGTCGCGCCGTCGCGGTTAAAGGGTGTCCCGTGAGCGTCCATCTCGCCGTGCACGCCGCCGCGCAGGTCTTCCCGCTCTTGCCCGAGGCCGAGCTCGGCGAGCTCGCCGCCGATATCAAGGCGAACGGCCTCCGGCATCCGATCGTCCTCTACAAAGGCGAGATTCTCGATGGGCGCAACCGCTATCGCGCCTGCGAGCTCGCCGAGGTGAAACCGAGCTTCACGACGTACGACGGCGACGATCCCGTGGCCTACGTCGTCTCGGCGAATCTCAAGCGCCGGCATCTCGACGAAAGCCAGCGGTCGATGGTCGGCGCGCGCATGGTGCCGCTCCTTCACGAAGAGGCATTGAAGCGGCAGGGAACGCGCACGGACCTTAGCGCAAATTTGCGCGAAGGTCTCGAAGATGCCGGGAAGGCCGCCGAGTACGCCGCGCGAGAGGTCTTCGTCTCGCCGCGCTCCGTCGAGTCAGCGATCGCCGTCATCAAACACGCGATCCCGGAAGTAGTCTCGGCGGTGGATCGCGGCGTGCTGGCAGTGTCGGCGGCGGCCGAGATCGCCAAGCTCGACAAGCCCGCGCAACGCGACATCGCGAAGCGCGTCCGCATCGATGCGCCACCGCCCGGCAAGCCAGGCGAGAAAGGGAAGCGCGTCCGCACGGGGCAGATCAAGGCGTTCGTCAGGCAAGAGCAAAGAGCCAAGGTGGCAGAGCGTCTCGCCGTCGAGGCGCCCAAGATGCCGACCGGCCCGTTTCGCGTGATCGTCGCCGACCCGCCGTGGCCGTATGAGAAGCGCGCCGGCGACGCCACGCATCGCGGGGACCTGCCGTACCCGCCGATGGCCATTGAAGCGATCTGCGGTCTCGACGTCGGAAAGCTCGCGCACCCCGATGGCGCGGTCCTGTGGTTGTGGACGACGAACGCGTTCATGCGCGACGCCTATCGCGTCCTCGACGCATGGGGTTTCGCTGAGAAGACGATCTTGACGTGGGTGAAGGATCGGATCGGTCTCGGCGATTGGCTCCGCGGCCAGACGGAGCACTGCATTCTCGCGGTCCGGGGACGGCCGACCGTCATCCTCACCACGCAAACGACGGTCTTGAATGGGCCGGTTCGCGAGCACTCGCGCAAGCCCGATACGTTCTACACCCTCGTCGAATCGCTTTGCCCGGGATCGAAAGTGGAGATGTTCGCGCGCACGCCGCGTCCAGGATGGGCGAAGTGGGGGGCCGAAACGGAGCGCTTCCATGCACCGGGATGAAAGCTTCGAAGAGACGCTTCACCTCGGACGAGCCAAAGAGCGATGGCTCGCGCATTGGTTGGGTATTGAAGGGAACTGGGTCCTCCCGGCGACTGACTTCGATCGGAATGGCCGAGGCGCTCCGGTCCTTCACGGTCCGCAAGGCGAGAGCAATGCCGTCATGCCGGACTTTCTCGCATTCCATAAAGGGGTCGAGACCTGGTGGGAGTGCAAATGGAAGTTTGAACCCACCTATCATGTCAATTCGGGAACGTGGCAACACGGCATCGGCGTTCGTTCGGTTGAACGCTATCAAAAGATTCAATGCGAGACGAGCCATCACGTCGTCGTCGCCTTCTTGACCGAATCAAGCCGAGACATCCGAGCCGCATCTCTCGATCGCCTGGCCGAGATCGAACATCATCGCGATCTCTCGTCGGCCATGGAGCGCGGCGGCATGGTCTTTTGGCTCTACCACGACATCCCGAAGGTCGGCGACCTACTACCTCCTCCGGGTGAATCGCGGGCCCTGCCAAAGCGCTATCACAATGAGGTGTCGACGAATGACCGGCCGGCGCCCGGTCCGGCGCCGCGCGTCGAGCAACGTACAAGCTGCAAGGACTGTGGAACCAAGGGTCAATGGCAGAACATCCATGCGCCGAATTTCATCGGCCCGCGTGGTTGGTGCGTTCCCTGTTTTCGGCGCCGGTATTGGGAGGCGTACGCCAGCGGTGATTGGCAGGCGTATTGGCAAGCGTCTGACGCTGGCGAGGGTTCTGACCATGGCGAGGATTGCACGTGCGCAATCTGTTTTGACATTCGTTACCGACGGATCTGGAAGTGAGATGGGAGGGCAACGTGCCAGCCAAAGAACGCTTTTTTCGGGATGTCGAAATCAAAATGACCGACGCCGAGCTCGCCGAGGCGGGCCGTTCGCTCGCCGCCGCCGACTACGAGGTCGAGCTCCTCGAAGAGCAGAAAAAGAACGCGCTCAAAGAGTGGACGACCAAGATCGAGGCCAAGCAACTCATGGTGCGCGAGCTCCGCGACAAGGTGCGGAGCGGCACGAAGATCATCGCCATCGAATGTCGGCGCCTCGACAACCAAACCACGTTCGCCGTCGAGACTTTCCGGATCGACACCGGCGAGCTCATCGATTCGCGGCCGATGACGACCGCGGAGCGGAACGCGGCCTTGAATCCGACGCTGCCCGGCGTCCCGACGCAGCCACCGGACGACGGCGACGCGAAGGCCGACGACGAGGAGCAACCCGCGGAGGACGTTCCGGTCGAGGAGGACGAGGACGAACCCGCCGCGCCGGCGCCCACGGCGCCGAAGCCCGCGCCCGCCATGACCTCGGACTACGCCGACCCGTGGGAACGGCCCGAGGACAGCGAGCCACCGGCGGCACCGCGGAAGCGCGGGCGGCCAAAGAAGGAGCCGAGCGCGACCGAGGGTGGCGGGGTCACATAGGCGCAATGATGCCGAATGCCGTCAATCGCGGCCAGCGATGGACCGCCGAACGGCCCTGCCCGATCTGCGGCGGCTTCGACCGCGCGCCGCGTGGCAAGGGCATTCGGTGCTATGGCTACCTCGGCTCTGACGGCAAATTCGCACATTGCACGCGTGAGGAGCTCGCCGGCGACCTGCGTCAAGAAGAAGGCGGCACGTTCGCCCACCGGCTCGAAGGCGATTGCCGCTGCGGCAATCGCCATGGAGATCCGCCGATCGCACACCTCGACGAGGAGCGCGCCAGGCGCTCCTCGGACGAACGCCCCATCTCCGAAACCGCCTATGACTACGAGGGCGGCCTCCGCGTCCTTCGGAAGGACTTCACGGACGGTGAAAAGACCTTCGTCCAGTACCACCGGAACGGCCTTGGCTTTGTTCCCGGTCGCGGCGACGCGCCGCTCACGCTTTACCGCGCACCTGAGCTCCGCGCCGCGTCGCGCGATGCCTTCGTCTTCCTCGTCGAGGGCGAAAAATGCGTCGAGACGCTCCGCATGTACGATCTCTGCGCGACGACGACGCCGGGTGGCTCCAAGGGATGGAAGTTCGCCGCCGGCCGCGCCTGCGAGCTCCTGCGCGGCCGCGACGTCGTCATTCTGCCCGACAATGACGACCCCGGCCGCGCCTACGCCGCAGCCGCGCAGGCAACGCTCGAGCCCGTAGTGCGCTCGCTCCGCGTGCTCGAGCTCCCCCGCCTCGAGCCGGCGGACGACGTCGTCGACTGGATCAAGCGCGGCGGCGAGCCCGAAGAGCTCGTCCGGCTCGCCGAGGCACAGCCGGATCTCGCCGCTCGTCACCACATCCCCGTCGTCGCCGACGCCGCCCGCGTCCTGTGGGCCGTGCCGCTGCCGCCGGCGACGCCGAGCGGCCTCCGCGGCCTCGACCGCATCATCGTCGGATTTCGCGCCGAGAGCTTCGTCGTCCTGAACGGCCCTCCCGGTAAAGGCAAGAGCGGCCTCGCGCTCCAACTCAATCTCGGCCTCGTCCAGCACGGCCGGCACGCCGTGCACGTGAGCTCCGAGCTCAGCGAGCGGCAGATCCTCGCGCGCGCCGTAGGCCAGATCCGCCGCTGCTCGTGGCTGCGCGTCTTCGAGCTCGGGCCCTCCGAGACCGAGGCGATCGCCGGCGATCTCTTCGGCCTCGCGCTCCGCGTCGTCTACCTCAAACGCGGCGCGAACATCCTCGACGTCCTAAATCGCATCGGCGATGAGGTCGGCACAGCACCGGCCGTCACGCTGGACTATTTGCAATCGGCCGCCCGTCGGCTGGCCATTGAAGACCGACGGCTCGCAGTGGGAAGGCTCCTCGACGACCTGCAAACCTGGATCACCGATAATCGCTCCACGGGGCTCGTTGTTTCATCTGTGGGCCGGACACATTACCGGCCTGAAGACGACGCCACCGCAGAAGACTTCTTCGGCGCCGGCAAAGAGGCCGGCGAAATCGAGTGCGACGCAAGCGCCGAGCTCTTCTTACAGACAGAGCCGTGCGCCGACGGAGGTTCGGCCCCCGCCAAGTTGCACGTGTCGAAGCACCGCTTTGGCCCCCACGGCCAGACGATCGATCTAATCTTCGACGGAGCTATCGGCTCTTTTCGCGATGATCCCAACGGGTCTTTGAGCCAGCTCGAGCACGCCGTGATCACACTCGTCGCGAAGGGTGCGCGCGGCTACGAAGAGATCCTCGAAAAACTCGGGAAGCGCAAGCAGGCCGTGCTGTCGGCCATCCGCAAACTCCGCGCACTCCGGATCATCGAAGGACCGCCCTTCCGGCTCGTGGAGGACCCGCATGACGAGCACTAGGTTCCCCAGGTTCCGGTTCCCGGGAACTGGTTCCCGGAACCGGAACCAACCGGAACCGGACACCCCGGTTCCGTCGACAAATTTGGTTCCCGACTTGGTTCCGCACTCGGAACCTCGCCGCTTTTCTTCCTTCCCCCGCCCCCACTTTAGTGGGGGGCGGGGAAGAAAAGAGGGAACCGGGAACCAGAGCGGAACCGGACACGGGAGACCCGCATGACCGCGCGGGAAGAGTACAGCGCCATGGTCGCCCGGGTCGAAGCCGCCTACGCCGCGGCGAGCGTGCCCGCGGTGTCCAGGCCGGTGATCCTCGCCTACCGGCGCGAGGTCGATCGCGTCTGGCAGGCGCTGCAGCAGGGCCGCGCGCTGCGCGCCGAGCTCACCGACGCCATCGCCGACGAGGAGCGCGCCTGGATGGCCGAGCTCGTGTGCACACGGCCGAAGGTCATCGCCGACTTGGCTGCGCGCGAGGAGCTCGAAGCGGTTCGCGCGCGCGCCGAACTGGGTTTGGCGACGGTCGAGGAAGTCGCGCGCGCGGAGGCGGCGGTAATGCCGAAGTGGGCGCCATGGAGATGAACCGCGTGATCGTCGGCGACTGCCGCGCCGTCTTGCCGACGCTGCCCGACGGTGAAATCCAGTGTTGCGTCACCTCGCCGCCGTATTGGGGCTTGCGCGACTACGGGACCGGCCATTGGGAGGGCGGCGATCCCGAGTGCGATCACTTGCGCGCAGATTGGGAAAAGAGCTCAAGCGGCGCCACGCAAAATTCCTGCCGTCCGGGACGTTCGGCCGTCCCCTCGCCGCAATTTGGACAATCCTGCGCTCGCTGCGGCGCGGTTCGCATTGACGGTCAATTGGGGCTCGAGCGCACGCCGGACGAATACGTCGCAACCATGGTCGCCGTCTTTCGCGAGGTCAAGCGCGTCTTGCGCGACGACGGGACGCTTTGGCTGAACCTCGGGGATTCGTACGCCGGGACGAAGGTCGGCAATACGAACGGCGGCGCTTCCTCTGGCTTGAAGCGCAACGCTCCCAAGTGTCGCGACGCATTGGACGAACGCATGCATGCCGAAATGGCAACGATGCAATTTGTCAAGAAGCTTCCGGCGGGATTGAAAGAAAAGGACCTCGTCGGCATTCCGTGGCGCGTCGCCTTCGCGCTGCAAGCGGACGGATGGTATCTGCGCTCGGATATCATTTGGTCGAAACCGAACCCAATGCCCGAATCGGTGACCGACCGGCCGACCAAGGCGCACGAATACGTGTTCCTCTTGTCCAAGGCGCCGAGGTACCTGTACGACGGCGACGCGATTCGCGAGCCGCATTTGACATCGGTCGATGACAACACTCGGCCACTGACATCGGGGCATCCAAATGACGGGACTGTCCTCAATACGTCGACATCGGGATCGCATGGCGGCCTGTTGTATGCGAAGCATCACGCGAACGGCCGCAATGCCCGATCGGTCTGGACATTCCCGACGGTGCCATACGCCGGCGCGCACTTTGCCACGTTCCCGCCGATGTTGGCGCAGCGTTGCATCCTCGCCGGGTCGAAGCTCGGCTCGCTCGTCCTCGACCCTTTCATGGGATCGGGCACCGTCGGCGAGGTCGCCGAATCCCTCGGACGCCGGTGGCTCGGCATCGAGATCAACCCAAAATACGGCGAGCTCGTCAAGGAGCGTACCGTCCAAGTCGGACTGCCATTCGAGGCGCCCGTCGCGCTTTCTGAGGATCCATGAGGATCATCGGCATCGACCCTGGGCCGGACGTCTCGGCGTTCGTCGTCTGGCACGCGCCGGTCGTCGTCTGGCACGCGATCCTGCCGAACGCCGAGCTCCTCGCGCGCTTGCGCCTGCCGGTGCGCCTGCCGTCGATGGCGACGCTCCTCGCCGTCGAAATGGTCGGCGCCGCTGGCATCGTCGGCAAGTCGACGTTCGAGACCTGCTACTGGATCGGGCGATTCATCGAAGCGTGGGGCGACACGCGGCCGCACGTGCGGATCCTGCGGCGCACCGTGGTCGCGGATCTCACTGGGAGCGCGCGCGGCGGGGATGCCGAGGTCAGGCGAGCGCTGATCGAAATCGTAGGCCCACAAGGCGTCAGGAACGCGCCTGGGCCGACTTTCGGGCTCAAGCAGCATGAGTGGGCCGCCTTGGGCGTGGCAGTCACAGCGGGCCGCCTAGGCGGCTCTGCGCAGCTGAACGGTGCGGCTCGAGTGTCAAGCGCGAATGCAGGCTTGTGCCATGACGCTCGGGCCGGCCATGGGTCACGTGGAACCCATGAAGGCGAGCGTCGTACATGACGTGTAGATCATGGAGGTGCCGCGCCTACGTGTGTGCGCCTGACGTGCTGGATGTACGCGCCGTGCGTGCATGTAGGCACAGCGGCAGCGGCCGAGTGGTGGGTCCTCCTAAATGGCCAACATTACAGGCAAAAAATATTGCGACTTTTTCTCCCCCGTCCCTAGGTCAGGGACACGAAAACCAAGTCTGTAAGTTTTTGGATCTGTTTTACCTACACGGAGGCCTATGCCTACATGACATGGATGTCGCATGACATTTCTGCCCTGGGATCCACGGATCATATAGGTGGAGGCCGGACATGAGCCGCACGGAACGCCTTGAGCGCCTGGCTGCAGTCGAGCGGTTGCTCCTTGCGGGCGCGTCGCCGCTCGAGGTAAAGGCGACGCTCGCCGCGGAGCACGACGTCGACGATCGGACGATCGCCGCGGACATTCGCGCCGTTGAGGCGCAATGGAAGCGCGCCGGGACGACCCGTGAAAAGCAAATGCTGCTCTCGGCGTACCGTCGTGCGCTCGCCGCGCACAAGTTCTCGCCGGCGATCGCGGCGGCCGGCAAGCTCGTCTCAACGCAGGCCGGCGCCGTCGTGAGCTCGATTGAACGGTACCGGGCGCTCGGGGCGGCGCCCGCCGGCGGGATGAACCGGGCCATCTGGTCGCAGGCGGTGATGGTCGCGGGGCTCGAGGAGGTGATCGGCGACGAAGGCATGCCGAAGGAGAAGCGGCATGCGCTGATTCTGCGGTACGGCCGCGCCATTGCCGCATTGACGCCGTACGCCGAGATTCACGATGCCGAGATGCGGATTCGAGCGCATGCGGCGGACATCGAAAGTGACGTCGACCCGGAGGTGACGCGTGTCCCAGACGGCACGCCGGGCCCTTTACGCGCAAATTAGGGCCGAGCAGACCGACGACAGTGCGCGCTACGTGGATCTTCGTGCCGACTTTGTCGCGCACGACGGGTCCGAGCACTTTCTCGCCGTCGGTGGCAAGTGGGATCGAAAGTACAAGCGCTACGTCGAGAACGGCGAGACTGCGAAGCTCTTGAAGCTTCATCCGGGCCAGTACGATGCGGCAAGGTGGTTTGCGCTTTGGCTCAAGGCGCACCTTGCCGGCCGGCATCTCGACGAGCGCGGCCAGGTCATCCGCTCGCTCCTTCTCGCCGGCGGCCGGCGCGGCGGCAAGTCGGATCTCTCGACGAAGTGCGGCGTGGCCTACGCGATTGCCACGCCGCGGAGCCGCGTGTGGCTTGTGTCGCCATCGATCGCCGAGACGGAGGAGCTCGAGCTCGCGCTCCTCGATTGGCTGCCGCATAGGTGGTACACGAAGCTCGGCGCGCCGTGGTACCGGTTCCTCCTCGCCAATTGGTCGACGATCACACTGCGCTCCGCGCATGACCCCGAATCGCTGAAACGCGGCCGCGCGGATTTCGTGGTGATGAACGAAGCGCAGAAGATGGACGAGCGCGCGTTCGCGGTCCTTCGGCCGCAGACGGCCGACAAAGGCGGCCTCGTCATTCTCGCGGCGAACCCGCCGACGACGGCGTCGGGCCAGTGGATCGCCGACTACGCGGACGAGACGCAGTCGGGCCGGCGGCCGGCGAAGTACATCCACATCGACGCGACGCGGAATCCGTTCGTGGACCAACAAGCGCTCGACGATTTGCGGCTCGAGGTCGACGAGCGCACCTACCGCATCGAACGGCACGGCGAGTTTTTGCCGCGGGTCGCCGTGTGCTTCTACAGCTGGAACGCCAACGTGAACGTGCGGAGGACGCCGGACGTCGGCGACGTGACGCGCGACTACACCGAACGGAAGTTCGGGCGGGCGTACGACTACATCGCCGGGTTCGATTTCCAAATTCATCCGTTCATGGCGTCGGTTTTCTTCCGCACCTACGCCGACGATCACGCCGATGGCGAGCCGCTCCTCTGGGCGGTCGACGCGGTGACCGTCGAGGGAAACGAGGACGATCTCATGGACGCGCTCGAGAACCGCGGCTACGACGGCGCGCGCGTCGCCTGCGTCGTCGATGCGTCGGGCGAATGGCAAGATGCCGAGCGCACCAAGGGCCGCGGCTCTTGCGACGTCATGCGCCGGCGCAAGTGGACGAACATCTACCTGCCGGACGGCGGCCTGCGCCGGAACCCGGACATCGTCGAGCGCGTGGCGGTGACGAACGCGCGGATGTGCGCGGCCGACGGCCGCCGCCGCGTGTACTCCGACCCGAGGAACGTCGACCTGAACCAAGCGCTACGGAAATGGGAGCGAAAGAACGGGCAACCGTTCCGGCAATCGAAATATGCGCACCTTTGCGACGCGTTTAGTTACCCTTTGTACCGGCTCTATCCGCGCAAGCTCGCAACGGGACCGTTTCGCTTCGATCGGATCAAGCCGAAGGAAAAAGGCGGCTGGGAGGATCTGTGATGGCCAACAACGTGAACATCGTCACTCCGTTTTTCACGCCAGTCGGGCCGACGACGTTCCCGGACGCGCCGCCCGAAGGCATCCAATCGAACCAGCAACCTTGGTGGTCTGGCTGGACGACACACCCCGGCATCGCGCTCACGCCGCACCGCGTACTCTCGATCTTTCACGCGGCCGAATGGGGGCAACCGCTCGATCAATGCGACCTCTTCGAGGACGTGATTGAAAATGACGGCCACCTGCGCAGCCTCTACGAGACGAGGATTGACACGGTGGCCGGCAAGGACTGGATCCTCCAGGCCGGCGGCGATTCGCCCGATGACATCCGCGCCGCCGAGATGCTCGCCGAGGCGATGAACGCCGTCGAGAACTTCGGCGCCATGATCGAGCACGAGCTCGATTGCAATGCGTACGGCTACGCGGGCGCGGAGATGCTGTGGGGCAAGGCGCCAAACGGCGCCATTGCGCCGACGTACTTCTACAACGTGCCGCACCGGCAGTGGACGTTCGACATCGCGAGCCGGCCGCGCATCATCTTGCCCGAGAGCATGATCGGCGAATACCTCGAGCCGGGCCGGTACTTTTTCAACGCGCGGACGCACCGCTTGACGGTGCGCGCCGGGTACATGCGGACGGCGACCTGGTGGGCGCTTTTCAAACGCATGGCGATCCGGGACTGGGTGACCTTCGTTTCGCGCTTCGGCCTGCCGTTCGTCGTCGGCAAGTACAAGGACGACGTCCCCGAGATCGAAAAGGCGACGCTCCGCAAGGCCGTCGAGATGATCGGCCGCGACGGCTACGCCGCGTTTAATGAGGCCTGCACGATTGAATTTGCCAAAGCCGATCAGAACGCGAACCAGGACGTGCATCCGGCGCTCGCGAATTTCTGCAATGCCGAGATGTCGAAGCTCATTACCGGCGCGACGCTCACCTCGGGCGAGGGAACCTCGACGGGAAGCTATGCGCTCGGCAAGGTGCACGAGAACGTGTCGTTTAATATCGTGGTCGCCGACGCCAAACGCATGGGCGACTGGTTCGCGCAACAGGTCTCGAAGCCGTTTCTCCAGTGGAATGGTTTAACGGGCAAGCCGCCGAAGCTCAAGATCCACGTGATCCAGGAGGCGAGCCCCGAAGTGCGCATGGACCTCTGGTCGCGGGCCGCGAACGAGCTCGGCCTGCGTTGCGACGAAGACCAATTCCGGCAGGAATTCCAGTTGAAGACGCCTGCGGGCAATGCGCTTCACGGAACCAAAGGCGGCGGATCGATCGGCGTCCAAAAAACCTCCGTCGGTGGCTCGATTGACGTCACGAAAGGACCTGCGGCGCAATGAATCGGTGGATTCACCGGTCATTTGCCGACAAGCGGCGGGCGCTGCACGCCGAAAACGCGCTCTTTGTGTGCTCGCGGTGCGGGATGCGCATGCTCGCGAGCGATTGCAGCGCCCATTTGAGCCGCTGCCCGGCCGCGCGCGCGGCCCAAAGGCCTCCGAAACCCTGAAAAGGAGCCTCGCATGCTGACCGTCACCCTGATTCTCTCTCTCGCCATCCTGATTTTGACGCTCGGATCCGCGATCGGAAAGGTTCCCCTCTGGATCCCCGTCTTGATCGTCGCGATCCTCCTCGCGCTCGAGCATCTGCCGCTCAAATAGCCGTCGTCAGCGACGGGATTTTCCGAATCGCTTGACAAAAGTCGAGATTTTCTTTCGTTTAACCTTGGTGCCGCCCTGGGCGATACCCGTAGAGCTCGAGATCGACCTTGCCACCGTCGATCGCGCAGTCACGGGTTTAAGGGTCCTCGGCGGAACCTCTACGCTCGACGCCGGGCACACCGCCGAGCTCCTCCGCGGCCTCCGCGGCGGCACGCACGTCCCGAAGCTCGCCATGGACGTCGTCGCGTTCCGCCAGCTCGCAGCGGCGAATCGCAATTTCGTGCGCTTTCCGCTGCCGGTCCTCGAAGACCTCGCACCGACCTACGGAGGCGTCCCATTTCTCCGCGACCACCAGCAAAGAAACCTCGACGCGCGCGGCGGCACCGTCGTCGCGTCGAAACTGGACCTCTCGGAGGCCGCCGGGCCGAGGTTTCTGCAGTCGATCGAGCTCGCGGCGCCCTGGGCGGTGGAAAAGGCGCTTCTTGGGCTCCTCGATCGCTTTTCGATCGGCTGGCATACGACCGGCGAGCTCCTATGCTCCGTGTGCCAGACGCCGCTCCTCGCCGGCGACTGCTACCATATGCCCGGCGACAGCGTCGACGGGATGCGCGTCGAGGCCATCGTCACCGGCGCGGTCGGCGCTGAGACATCCGCGGTGAACGTCCCCGCGGTCTCCGGGACCGGGATCGAATCCATCCGCGCCGCGTTCGCTTCGCGCCTGGCCGCTCGGCCGACGCTGGTTCCCGTTTTACTCCCACCGAAGGAGCAACCCATGCAGCGATTGACCGCACTTGCGGCGGCCGTCGGGCTTGCCGACGACGCAACCGAGGACGGGATCCTCGCCGCCGTCGAGAAATTGAAGGGAGAGCAAGCCAAGCTTGGCTCATTGCTCGAGGCGGAGCGCACCGCGCACGCGCAGGCGCGCGCCCGGGTCGGCGAGCTCGAAGGCGAGCTCGGCAGGCTCGAGACCGACCGGCGCGAGGCCGCGATCGACGCGCTCATCGCCAGGGCGCGCGGCAAGGTCGGCCAGAAGATCGGCGAGGACAAAAAGCCCGTGCGCGGCGGCACGCCTTTCGAGCGCGTGATCCTCGCGACGGCGCCGCGCTCGCTCGAGGAGGCGACGGCCTACGTCGATGAGTTGCCGCAGATCGTCCCGTCGGGCCTCGAGAGCAAGCCGACGGCCTCCGAGCTCGGCGAGAGGACGCGGCAGGACCGCGCGCAGGCCAAGATCCTCGACGGCCAGCTCGGCCTGTCCGACGACGATTTCGCCCGCTTCGCGCCGAGGAGGCAATAGCCCATGGCCAATCTTCAAGCTGGCCGCGATACGCGCGCCAAAGAG
>Ga0066395_10000025_pt1 | contig 47644 bp, 40 predicted proteins | sample PanSoiPlot1MoBio_FD_61218 | JGI IMG/M metagenome (GOLD analysis project Ga0066395, IMG submission 61218) | Tropical forest soil microbial communities from Panama analyzed to predict greenhouse gas emissions - Panama Soil Plot 1 MoBio | ecosystem: Environmental > Terrestrial > Soil > Tropical... | reverse complement strand
CGTCGCATGGACCGAGTTGGACCGCGAGTTCTCCGACGTCCATGCGAAGGATAGGTCTCCATGCGGCGAATATCGTCGAACGTGCCGCAATTCATGGCTTGGGCAATAATGCGAAATTCGGAATGAGCCTCTGTGCCGACCGGCGCCCACCATAAATATTTGCGCTCGAGTTCTGCGATCAGACGTCCTGCGCCATCGTTGCTTCGGTGCACCTGATGTTCGTATGTGTCTTGTGTGCTCGGTCATGTAAGACACAAGTCACTATTGGGCAGGCGCCCCTCACACATCAACGCTGGCCGTCAGCGCATTTTCCTGGATGAATTCGCGGCGCGGATCGACCACATCGCCCATCAGCTTGGTGAAGATGTCGTCGGCGTCATCGGCCTCCTTGATTTTCACCTGCAGGAGCGAGCGCGCATTGGTGTCGAGCGTCGTTTCCCATAGTTGGCTCGGGTTCATCTCGCCGAGACCTTTGTAACGTTGGAGCGTAATGTTCTTGCGGCCAGTGGCGGTGACTGCCTCAAACAGACCGACCGGGCCATGGATGGAAATTTCCTCGCTCTTGCGACGTAGGACACCGGAGCGCGGATAGTTTTCCCGAAGCGAGGGAGCAAGTTCGTCCAGCTTGCGGGCATCCGTCGAACCGAGCAGCGCATGGTCGATAGCCGCGACCTCCTTGACGCCGCGGACGGTCCGCTCGAAACGAAAGCCTTCGCCCTCCAGGAACGAGCCTTCCCATCCGCGCTCGGTTTCCTCGGAGAGCGCATCGAGCCGCCGCGCGATATAGGGGGCGGCCGCCATCGCTTTTTCGGAATCGCCGAAGATGCTGGCGTTGAGCACCCCGAGAATCGCGGCCTGCTCGATGACCTGGCGATTATAGCGACTATGCAGCCCCGCCAGCACATTACGGATAATCCGGGCCTCCTCGACGAGTCGGCGCAGGTCTTCGCCGGCCCGCTCGCCACCGTTCGCGGGACGCAGCACCGCTTCTTCAAGGCCGCCGGTGATGAGATAGTCCTCAAGCGCCCGCTCGTCCTTGAGATACTGCTCGGACCTGCCGCGCGTCACCTTGTAGAGCGGCGGCTGGGCGATGAAAAGGTGCCCGCGGTCGATGACCTCACGCATCTGGCGATAGAAAAAGGTGAGCAGCAGGGTGCGGATGTGAGCGCCATCCACATCGGCGTCCGTCATGATGATGATCTTATGGTAGCGCAGCTTGTCGGCATTGAAATCGTCACTGATGCCGGCACCGAGCGCCGTGATCAGCGTGCCGATCTCCTGGCTTGACAGCATCTTGTCCATGCGGACGCGCTCGACATTGAGGATCTTGCCGCGCAACGGCAGGACGGCTTGGAATTCGCGGTTGCGTCCTTGCTTGGCGCTGCCGCCGGCGCTGTCGCCCTCGACGATGAACAGTTCCGATTTGGCCGGATCCCGCTCCTGGCAATCGGCGAGCTTGCCGGGCAATGAAGAGACCCCGAGCGCGGTCTTGCGGGTCATCTCCCGCGCCTTGCGCGCGGCCTCGCGGGCCGCGGCGGCCTGGATCACCTTGCCGACAATTGTCTTTGCTTCGCTCGGATGTTCCTCGAACCAAGCCGCCAGCGCTTCGTTGAGGATGCCCTCGACCACCGGGCGCACCTCGGAGGAGACCAGCTTGTCCTTGGTCTGCGAGGAGAATTTGGGGTCCGGCACCTTGACGGACAATACAGCGGTAAGGCCTTCCCGGCAGTCATCTCCGGTGAGCGCGACTTTCTCTTTTTTTGCGACTCCGCCCTGCTCCGCATAGCCGGTCACCTGGCGGGTCAAGGCGCCGCGAAAGCCAGCAAGATGCGTACCGCCGTCGCGCTGCGGGATATTGTTGGTGAAGCAAAGCACGGCCTCATGGTAGCCGTCATTCCACCACAGCGCGCACTCCACGCCGATACCGTCGCGCTCGGCCTTGACCATGATCGGCTTGGAGACCAGCGGCGTCTTGTTGCGATCGAGATACCGCACAAAGGCCTCGACGCCGCCCTCATAGCGAATTTCCTCGCGCTTCTCGACGGCATGACGCCGATCGGACAACACGATGCGAACGCCGGAATTGAGAAACGCCAGCTCGCGGAGGCGGTGTTCCAGCGTTGCCCAATCAAATTCTGTCATGGAAAACGTGCGGGGCGACGGCAGGAACGTCACCTCCGTGCCCCGTCGGTCACAGGCCGGACCGGCTTCGGCCAACGGCGCGACGGCATCACCATCGCGAAATTCCATGAAGTGCTCTTTGCCTTCGCGCCAGATCCGGAGTTTGAGCCAGCTCGACAGCGCATTGACGACCGAAACACCGACACCATGCAGGCCGCCTGCAACCTTGTACGAGTTCTGGTCGAATTTGCCGCCAGCGTGAAGCTGGGTCATGATCACTTCCGCGGCCGACACTCCTTCGCTGTGAATGTCAGTCGGAATGCCGCGCCCGTCGTCACGCACCGTACACGAGCCGTCCGGGTTGAGCGCGACGGTGACCTCCTTGGCGTAGCCGGCCAGTGCCTCATCGATCGCGTTGTCGACGACCTCATAGACCATATGGTGCAGACCCGAACCGTCGTCGGTGTCGCCGATATACATGCCCGGGCGCTTACGCACCGCATCGAGGCCTTTGAGGACCTTGATCGATTCCGCGCCATAGTCGGAAATAGCGGTTTTGCGGGCGGGTTCAGCCATGAAAAGGATGTCGTTCGGTTCCGGGATTGCGACGGCTCCGCGTCTCTTCATCTGACACGAATCCGGGGCGGCGTACAGCGCAAATTGACATAGTTTAAGTGGTTGTCTTGCAATGAAATTTCAAGTGCGATCTACGAATTTCGGCGGGCCCTTGCTGCAGTGCGAATCGCGTGAAACTGACCATCCATTTTAGGGCGCGGAACCGCATGACATGACCAAGTTCCGGCAGCCCCCGCAAGGGCCTTCGCATTCAAATCGTGATGCATAGACCTCAGAGATCTCGCACGTCGATCATGTCGGCGCGCGATGCGATGTGGTCGAACGCCGTTGGATCAGCGCCCGTCATCCATACCTGTGATCCGAGGCGATCAAGCGCATCAAAGAGCGCGCCGCGCCTCTGCGGATCAAGATGCGCCACGACCTCGTCGAGCAGGATGACCGGTGCCGTACCGGTCATCCTGCCGACCAGCGCCGCATGGGCGAGTACCAGTCCGATCAGCAAGGCCTTCTGTTCGCCGGTAGAAGCGTTGCCTGCTGCAATAGATTTTTCGCGGTAGCGCACCACAAGATCAGTCAAATGCGGGCCCTCAAGCGTGCGGCCGGCGGCGGCATCGCGCGCACGGTTTTCCTTGAGCACCACCCGATAGCGATCCTCTACGTCGACGGCGGGGTGCGTCAGCACCACGGACTCCAACCAGCCATCGAGGGAGAGCTCGGCGGACGGAAAGCCAAATTGCGCGTTGCGCCGCCCTGCCACGACGGCAGAGAGGCGCCGCACAGTCTCGGCTCGGGCCGCCGCAACCGCAACTGCAACTTCAGCGGTCTCGTGCTCGGCGGCGTCAAGCCAATGCGGATCGGGTTCATGGTTCTCGAGCAACCGGTTGCGTGATCGCAAAGCGCGCTCCAACGCCGACACCCGCGAAGCGTGAGTTGCGTCGACGGCAAGCACAAAGCGATCGAGGAATCGCCTCCGCTCCGATGCGGGCCCGAGAAACAGGCCGTCCATGGAAGGGACAAGCCACACCACACGCAGGTGATCCGCGAACGCGGTCGCGGAGGCGACGGGCTCACGGTCGATTCGGCACTTTCGGGACAGCACCGCTTCATCCGCCATTCCCGGCTCTATGCCAGTGCCGAGCGTAGCCAGCCCCAAGGCACCGTCGACTTCCGCGGAAACCGCCCATGACCCGCCATAACGGCCGCGGCGGCTGCCGCTATTCCCGCCGTCGCCGTCTGTAGAGGCGATCTCGTCGAGCTGGGCGCGGCGCAGTCCCCGCCCTGGTGACAGGAACGAGATCGCCTCCAGCACGTTGGTCTTGCCGGCGCCATTGGGGCCGCAGAGCGCTAGCAGATTTGCCGTGGGCGCCATAGTGGCGCTGCGATAACTGCGAAAATTGGTGAGCGTCAATCGGGATATGCGGGCGGCATCGGTCACGAACTCGGCCTCTTGGCCGCTGCGCGCTAGACCCGCATCGGCATCAGCACATAAAGCGCCCCCTTTGCTTCCTTCTCGCACAGCAATGTAGGCGAACCAGGGTCTGCCAGCTTGAGCACCGCCGTATCGCCTTCGAGTTGGGCCGCAATATCAAGTAGATATCGCGAATTGAACCCGATATCGAGCGGATCGGCCTCATAGCCGACTTCAAGTTCCTCGGTGGCGCTGCCCGAGTCCGGGTTGGTGACCGAAAGCACCAGACGCCCGGCCGAAAGCGAGAGCTTGACGGCGCGGCCGCGTTCGCTCGCAACCGTCGAGACTCGATCAACCGCCTGTTCGAAGTCCTTTTTATCGACTTCCAGCAGCTTGTCATTGCCAAGCGGAATCACCCGGCCGTAGTCCGGGAATGTGCCATCGATCAGCTTCGAGGTCAGGACGGCGCCATCAAAGGCCAGCCGGATCTTCGATTGCGACAATTCAATCGTGATTTCGCCTACGCTGCTGTCGAGCAGCCGCTGCACCTCGCCAACCGTCTTGCGCGGAACGATGACGCCTGGCATGCCCTCGGCGCCGGGCGGCGCTTCGAGCTCGAACTGGGCGAGCCGATGACCGTCGGTTGCGACCGCACGCAACATCAAGCCTGTGCCGGTGCCAACGGTATGGAGATAGATACCGTTGAGATAGTACCTAGTCTCTTCAGTTGAAATGGCGAATTGAGTCTTGTCGATCAAACGCTTGAGATCCGCAGCACCGATCACGAATTTGTGGGTGAGTTCGCCCGCCGTCAGGTCGGGAAAATCGCTCTCCGGCAACGTCTGCAGGGTGAATTTGGAGCGTCCAGCGCGAATCGACATCTGGGCACGGTCGCCCGGCGCTTCCAGCACGATCTGGGCGCCTTCCGGCAGTTTACGCACGATCTCGTAGAACATATAGGCCGGAACGGTCGTAACGCCGCCTGGATTGACCTCGGCCGTTACGGATTCGATGACTTCGAGGTCGAGATCGGTGGCCTTCAAGGAGAGATCGGCGTTTTTGGCACGCAGCAGGACGTTGCCCAGGATCGGAATCGTATTGCGACGCTCGACCACGCGATGCACGTGGGATAGCGACTTGAGCAAATCGGCGCGTTCGACCGTAATCTTCATGCGGAACCCCGCCTCAATACATGGATCCGGGCGCCGGAGCGGTGCACCGCTGGCGCCTCGACGTCAATATCCAAAAGTGCCGTGCCAATGTCGATTCGACAAGCAATTAGGTGGGGACAAAACCACCGCGCCGGCCCGAGGGGCCGGCGCGGGCCTGGTGATCCGGTGCCGCGGCTCCCGCCGGTGCAGCCCGTCACTCCTGCAACTGGCTTTTCAATGCCTCGATTTCGGCCGCAAGGGCATTATCGACCCCTATCAGTGATTCAATCTTGCGGACGGCGTGTAACACCGTCGTATGGTCGCGTCCGCCGAAACGCCGACCGATTTCCGGCAACGAGCGTAGCGTCAGCGTCTTGGCAAGATACATGGCTATCTGGCGCGGTCGCACGACGTTCGCGGTGCGACGCGAGGACAGCAAATCGCTGCGGCTCACGTTGTAGTGACGGGCGACAATGCGCTGGATCTCCTCGATCCGTACGCGTTTGAGCTCCAATGGACGCACCAGATCGCGCAATTCGCGTTCGGCAAGTTCCATCGTGATCGGCTGGCTGGTGAGCTTGCTGTGGGCAAGCAAGCGGTTCAATGCGCCCTCAAGATCACGCCCGTTATGCGTCACGGCGCGCGCGATATAGCTGAGAACCGGCGCCGGCACGTCAAAACCCGGATGATGTGCCCGCGCTGCCTGAACGCGGGCTGAAAGAATCTCAAGCCGCAACTCCTCGCCGAGCAGGCCGATTTCGACCACCAGGCCGCCAGCAAGGCGCGAGCGGATGCGTTCGTCGAGGCTTTCAAGCTCGGTGGGAGGCCGGTCGGCAGCGACCACAACCTGACGGCCGCCGTCGATCAGCGAGTTGAGTGTGTGGGAAAATTCCGCCTGACTGTTCTTGCCTTGAAGGAATTGCAAATCATCGACTACCAGTACGTCGATGCCCCGCAGCGCGTCCTTGAAGGCGAGCGCGGTCTGGCTCCGCAACGCAGACGCAAAGCCGTACATGAAGCGTTCGGCGGTGAGATAGAGCGCGTTGCGCTCAGGAGAACTGTTGGTCTTCAACGCTACGGCCTGGAGCAGGTGTGTCTTTCCCAGGCCCACGCCGGCATGAATGTAGAGCGGATTAAACATCACCGAATCGCCGCGCCGTGCGGTTGCGACCTGCTTGGATGCAGCGTGAGCGAGCGTGTTGGAGCGGCCGACCACGAAGGATTCGAACGTCAATCGCGGATCGAGTGGCGAGCCGCCCCGGGAATCCTGCACGGCCATGCCGGGTCCTGAGACGGATTTCATTTCGTGGCGAAAGTGATTGATATCGCGCTTTTCCAAATGGGGGACCGCAGCCGGGGGGGTGACGGCGCAAGGTTGCGTGCCGCGAATCGCGGCCGACCGCACGGACAGGTCGATCCGCGTTACCGCCGGGCGCTCAGACTGCCAGCAGTTGAGCAGTCGCTCGACGTAATGGGACTGAATCCAGCTTTTCAAAAACCGCGTTGGCACGGATATGCGCGCCGTATCAGCCTCGATGCTTTCCAGTTCCATACGCGCAAACCAGCTGCTGTAAACAGCTTCCCCAACCTCGGCACGAAGACGTCCTTTAACGCGCGTCCAGCATTCATCGGGAATCTCGGACATTTCAGTTTCTCACGGGCATTTCGGCGTCCCTTGGACGCAACGATTCGTTGATCGGAAGGCGGCTTCTCGTCCTCGCAAGCGCGAAGGGATGCCGCCGATGAAGGCGAGGCGAAACTCAGCCGGATTTGAACGGAATAGCGGGGAGGTGACGGTCAGCCGGTGACCGATGACATCGGATCCTTGCGCCGCCGTCGGGCGAAAGCAGCGGGTCTGTTGGCGCTGGCCGTCACCGCACCGGAGCGAGCATCGAGCAAGGGCTTAATTTGGCGCGCACACGCAAACATCGGTCGGGTCATATTCATTGATGCCCCCTGTCTCCCAAGTTGATGTACAGCATGTGCAAGGTTACACATGCACCGCATACTGACTATTCCGATGCTAAACTGTCGACCGACAGCATAGATACGGCCCAGCCTGTGTGGATCGGCAGCTTAGTTGCTCGCATTCCCGGGCTTAAATTACGCATCCCAGGAAGAAGCCAACCAAAATTCATACACTGCGAACGCAAACGCCATGCTTTACTAAATGCTGCCGTGTGTGCAGCGCCAAAAACATAGACCGCTCGAAATCCGCTCGCAATCATGTGTGGCGCGCGACAGCAACCTGACAGCTTGCTGTCAGGTTGCTAGTGTGTAATGTGCATTCGTGCTGCTCAAGTGCACCAAACCAAATTATTGAATCTGCAATTCTAATTTGATCTGCCTTTAGACAGGTGTGGATGAAGGCTGCCGGCAATTGTGGCAAAAAGAATTTTCATCTCCCCGGCCCGCCTTGGTCATTTCCCAACCCCGACATCGTGCTTACGAGTTAACGCGTTGTGACTACGCAGATTTTCTTGTCCGTTTTTATAGGGTAACCCCCGGACAGGTCAGGCAAAATCCGGCGCAAAGGGCAAAAGTCTGGCAAGCACAAAATTGGGGCCGCTAAGCCTCGATGACGCTTTTCTAAAGCTATTGTGATATTTCTGCAACAAATGACAGTATCGAAATTGAAACAGAACAGATTCATTTTGCAAGACAACATCCCCAGAGTGGGCCGGTGTCAATGGAACCGGTCATAGGCGTAGCGCGCTCGTCCGGGGTCACCACCGAAGGTGGCGAGCCCGGAATCCATAATCCTCGGCCAGTGGTCATGGATTCCGGGCTCGCCGCCGAGCCTTGTCATCGAACTGGCCGGAGGCCGGAGCCGTTGGCGCCGCCCGGAATAACGCCGCATATGATTTGAAATTCAAGAACGCCGAACTAGCTGCCGAGTTTGGCAATCCGGTGAGTCAGTCGGGACACCTTGCGGCTCGCTAATCTCTTGTGAATGATTCCCTTGCGGGCCGCCAGCATAAGAGCGGGCTCGGCCGCGACGAGAGCGGCCTGCGCAGCAGCTTTATTGCCGCTCGCGATCGCATCTTCGACATTGCGCAACGAGGTGCGCATGCGCGAGCGGCGTGCTTTATTCACTTCCGTGCGGCGCGCAATCTTGCGCGTGGCCTTTTTGGCCGATTTGGTGTTGGCCATGATCCGTCCGATTTGCTTCCCTGACCGCTAACGCGGCGGCATGACAGCCGACGTAAAAAAAGCGGCGGCGATATCGCCGCCGGGATGGCATTGCTTATAGTGGGATGGCGCAGAGCCGTCAACGTTAGGTCTGCCGTCATGCAGCATTTCACGCCACCCGCTTTGCCCGCACCTGCTCGTACCCGGAAATCACGGCGGCGCGGTCAGCGGCCGGAAATACCGCCAGCGGAGGCATCACCTCCGCCCAAGCGAAATCATCATGGACATGGGCGAGCAGCGCCTTTACGCCCGGTACCAGCGCTCGGCCGTCGAATAGTCTGCGGATCGTCACCGCCGCCTCAAGGGCTGCCGCATCGCCGCTGTGGTAGGCTCGCGCGCATAAGTCAGAATTGACGTTGGCGGTTGCCGAGATGCAGCCTGCGAACGCCCCGCCCCGCGCTTCCCGCAGAACCGCCTCCGTCGAGGGGAATACCCTGAAATCGGGATCGATCGCGGCCGCCTCCCGCGCGTAGGCCATGTCTCCCGAGGAGTCCTTCAAGCCCACGATCCGGTCACCATGGGCGGCAAGCAGACGGCGAAGGAGCTTCACGTGCCACGGGACGCCAGACAATTGCGGGTAATGATAGAGATAGAGCGGAATCGGGCGATCCTTCGTCGCCTTGACGATAGCCGCCACGTAGGACGCTAGCCCATCATCAGGCACACCCTTGTAATAGAAGGGCGGCAACACCAGGGCGCCGCCGAAACCGAGATCGGCGGCGTGCCGAGTCAATGCCACGGCGTCGGCAACCGCGGCAGCCCCTGAGCCCACCATCATGCAGTCAAGCGGCAAACCAGCAGCCTGATAGGCGTTCATGACGGCTTGGCGTTGGGCCAGCCCGTAGGATGTGGACTCGCCGGTGGTGCCGAGCACATTGAGCCCGTCGCAGCCGTGATCGAGCAGAAATCGTGCGAGGGCGACCGAGCGGGCACAATCAGGCTCACCCGCGCCATCGCTCGCGGTGGCAACTGCCGCAATTACACCCCTCAGTTTGAACTCGTTCATATAGGTCTCCGCAACTTGGCCCGGATTAGCCACTGATGCCGTAGGCCGCAAGTGCCGCCATGTTGACGATATCGGTGTCCTTTGCGGACAGGCCAACGATCTGCACTGAGCGGTCGAGGCCGACCAGCAGCGGCCCGATCACGGTGGCACCGCCGAGTTCCTGGACCATCTTGGTGGAGATCGCAGCCGAGTGGAATGCCGGCATGATCAGCACGTTGGCGGGGCCGGACAAGCGGCAGAACGGATAGGCGGCCATCAAGTCCGGATTGAGGGCGACATCGGCGGCCATTTCGCCGTCATATTCGAAGTCGACACGCTGCCGATCGAGAATGCGAACCGCCTCCTGCACGTGCCGGGAGCGGTCGCCCGGCGGATGGCCGAAAGTCGCGAATGCAAGCAATGCCAGGCGCGGAACATAGCCAAGCTTGCGCGTCACGCCCGCGGCCTCGATCGCTATGGCGGCAATCTCCTCCGCGCTCGGCATTTCGGTCACCGCCGTGTCGGCCACCACGATAGTGCGGCCCCGCGCCAGTACCAGCGATACCCCCATGACACGGTGCCCGGGCTTGGCGTCGATACAATGAAGTACGTCCTGGAGCACGGTGGAGAAGTTGCGGGTCACGCCGCTGACGGTCGCATCTGCATCGCCAAGCGCCACCATGCAGGCGGCAAAATGAATGCGGTCCTGGTTGACCAGCCGCTGGCAATCGCGCTGGAGATAACCCTTGCGTTGTAAACGCTCGTAGAGATAGGCCGCATATCTGGCAGTGCGTTTCGACACGCGGGCATTGTGGATCTGGATGCCTTCGCCGAGTTCAATGCCGGCATTCTTGGCGGTTGCACGGACGCGCTCCTCGCGTCCGACCAGAATCGCACTGCCTAAACCCTGGTGCACGAAGCTCGCAGCAGCGCGGATGACCTGCTCCTCCTCGCCCTCCGCGAACACGACGCGCTTCGGCTCCCGTCGCAGCCGCACAAAGATGTTTGATAGCAATCCCGCAACAGGATCGCGGCGCGAACGCAGTTGCTCGCGATAGCCGTCCATGTCAGCGATCGGCTTGCGGGCGACACCGGTGTCCATGGCCGCCTTGGCGACCGCCGGCGGGACCGCAAAGATGAGGCGCGGATCAAACGGTACTGGAATGATGTAATCAGCTCCGAATTTCGGCCGCGTCCCATAGGCGACCGCAACCTCGTCCGGCACGTCCTCGCGGGCAAGATCGGCCAACGCTTGGGTGGCGGCAATCTTCATCTCCATGTTAATGGTGGTGGCGCGTACATCGAGGGCGCCGCGGAAAATATAGGGAAACCCGAGTACATTATTAATCTGGTTCGGATAGTCCGAGCGTCCCGTGGCCATGATGGCGTCGTCACGAACCTCCTCGACCTCTTCGACGGTAATTTCGGGATCCGGATTGGCCATTGCGAAGATGATCGGTTTTGCCCCCATTGACCTGACCATGTCCTTCGTGACGGCGCCCTTTGCGGACAGGCCATAGAAAACGTCGGCGCCTTCCATCGCATCGGCCAGCGTACGCGCCTTGGTTTTGATCGCAAACGTGGATTTCCACTGGTTCATGCCGGCGGTACGGCCCTCGTAAATCACTCCCTTGGTGTCGCACAGAATCAAATTCTCGGGCCTGAATCCGATCGCTCGCAGAAGCTCGAGGCAGGCGATGCCGGCGGCACCGGCGCCGTTGCAGACGAGCTTGGTGTTGGGAATGTCACGGTCAGTCAGGTGGAGGGCATTGAGCAGACCGGCGGACGCGATGATGGCGGTGCCGTGCTGGTCGTCGTGGAACACCGGGATATCGAGCAGTTCGCGCAGCCTTTGCTCGATAATGAAACACTCGGGCGCCTTGATGTCCTCAAGATTGATGCCGCCCCAGCTCTTGCCAAGCAGCTTGACGCAATTGATGAATTCGTCCGGGTCCTCCGACGTCACTTCGAGGTCGATTGAGTCGATATCGGCAAAGCGCTTGAACAGCACCGCCTTGCCCTCCATCACCGGCTTGGCGGCCATCGAGCCCAGATTGCCGAGTCCGAGAATCGCCGTTCCGTTGGTGATGACGGCGACGAAATTGCCCTTGGTCGTATAGTCGAATGCCAGCGCCTCGTTCTCAGCGATTGCCAGCACCGGCACGGCCACACCGGGTGAATAGGCGAGCGACAGATCGCGTTGCGTCGCCATCGGCTTGGTTGCGACCACTTCCAGTTTGCCGGAACGCCCCTGACTATGGAAAAGCAAGGCTTCCTGATCGGTAAAGGTCGGCCTGTTGCAGCGGCCGTGGAATTTGCCAGCCATCGTATCTCCCAAGTGCCAGCCCCAGAGCGGCGGCGGAACTTACCGGAACTCACCACGTCTGCTCAAGGCGTATCAGCCACGGATTAAGCGGAATTACGCCAGTTGTGCCGCGCACCACGCGATAACCCGAGCCCGACCGCGATCCGTCTGATCCCTCTTGCCGCTCCGGGCAGGCCGGGCATGTCGCACAGCTTTGATTCGCCACGAGTTGAACCGGGCGTCGACGCGGGGTAAGCGGAAGGCTGCACCGAAGAATGTTTTCACACCGACGAAGAACCGCCATGATCCGTTTCCTGTTTCGGACCCTCGGCCTCCTGTTACTTGCTGCAGCGTTTGTGTTCGTCGTTTACGACGGTACAAAGTCGATCGCCGCCAATGCTCTGCTGTATTCCAAGGTGGATGAAATCTGGTCGCTGGTGCATGCGGGGAGTCTGCAACAACTACAGCCGTTCATCGAGAAGTACGCCCCACCATGGATATGGAATCCGGTGGCCACGACTATTCTCAACGCGCCGGCGGCCGTGGTCTTCGGCATCATTGGGATTATTTTGATATTGCTGGGTCGCCGAAAGAGGCCGCTGATCGGCTATGGCCGCTAAAGCGGACTGAATCACATCCCCCTGTCGTCGCCGGGCTTGTCCCGGCGGCCCCGAATGTTGGGGCACAAAGCAAGCGCAAACAGAGCAAGCACGATCGGGGTGGCCGGGACAAGCCCGGCTGCGGCGCCGGAGACGTAGCAGCGCTTCAATATGATCGGGAACCGCATTGGTGACTGTCATTGGTGCTGTGACTGTGGTGATTTCTGCCGCTTTCATACCCATCGACGTCATTCCGCGAAGCGGCGAGCCTTGAATCCATGATCACTAGTGGCCCGCTTCAACGAATTTGATATCACGGAAACATCATGGTACGCCCGATTCGCATTCTCGGTATCGATCCGGGGCTTCGCCGTACCGGCTGGGGCGTGATCGATGCTGCGGGCAACCGGCTGATCTACGTGGCGTGCGGTTCGGCCCAGACCGACGACCGGACGTCGCTCGCCGAACGGCTGGTTATGCTCCACGACGCGCTGGTGCGCGTGGTCGACGAATTCCGGCCCCATGAAGCGGCGGTCGAGGCGACGTTCGTCAACAAGGATGCCGCGGCCACGCTCAAGCTCGGCCAAGCCCGCGGCATCGCCATGGTAGTACCCGCCAAGGCCGGCGTGATGATTGCCGAATACGCTCCGAATCTCGTCAAGAAGGCCATAGTGGGCGTAGGCCATGGCGACAAATCGCAGGTTCGGATGATGCTGGGCGTGCTGCTCCCCCGGGCCAATCCGGCCTCCCACGACGCTGCCGACGCGCTCGCGGTCGCCATCACGCACGCGCATCATCGGCAGTGCGCGCAGCTGAGGGTGGCGGCGCGATGATCGGAACTTGCCATTCACGACGCGATTCGCCCTTTCTGGACAGGGCAATCGCACTGGGTCACCCTCCCCTGAAGAGCAGGGCAATCGCATTTGACAGGCCACCTCTGCTCCCTCTCCCCGCTTGCGGGGAGAGGGTCGGGGTGAGGGGGTCGCCCCCTCCCCGCAGGCGGGGAGGGGTGAAGGCCCAGGAGTACCCAAAAGCCGGTGCCAAATTCGATTGCCGCGCCTTGTGGGGGGAGGGTCGGACGGCCGGAGGCAGAGGCGCCCCTATTGTGGCGAGGGAGAGGGGGCGCTTGCCATGATCGGCAAGCTCACCGGCACGATCGACAGCGTGGGTGAGGATTTCGTGATCCTCGACGTCCACGGCGTCGGCTACTTGGTGCACTGCTCGGCCCGCACCCTGCAGGAGCTGCCGTCGGTCGGCGAGACAGCCATGCTGGCGATTGAGACGCATGTGCGCGAGGACCAGATCCGCCTGTTCGGATTTCTGTCCAGCGGCGAGCGGGAGTGGTTCCGGTTGCTGCAGACCGTACAGGGGGTCGGCACCAGGGTGGCGCTGGCGATCCTGTCGACCTTGAAGCCCCCCGATCTCGCCAGTGCCATTGCGATGCGCGACAAGGCGATCATCACGCGCGCGCCGGGCGTCGGCCCTAAGGTTGCAGAACGGATCGTCACCGAACTGAAGGACAAGGCGCCGGCGCTGACTGTAGTCGACCCCGTGGTGGTGCGGCTGTCCGGCGCGATCGACGACAAGCGTGCGCCGCGTCCAGTCACGGATGCCGTCTCGGCGCTGGTCAATCTTGGCTACGGTCAGCCACAGGCGATGGCTGCCATCGCGACGGCGGTGCGTGAGGCCGGCGACGGCGCCGATACGGCGCGGCTGATCCGACTTGGCCTCAAGGAGCTTTCAAAGTGAGCACGCCGCCCCGACGCCTGGTCTCTGCCGAGCTCCGCGACGACGACATCGCCGAAGCCTCGCTGCGCCCGCAAAAGCTCGGCGAGTTCATCGGCCAGGAGCAGGCGCGCGCCAATCTCCGCGTGTTCATCGAGGCCGCGCGCACGCGCGGTGAGTCGCTCGATCATGTGCTCCTGGTAGGCCCGCCGGGCCTCGGCAAGACCACGCTGGCGCAGATCGTGGCGCGTGAGCTCGGCGTCAATTTCCGAGCCACCTCGGGCCCGGTGATCGCCAAGGCCGGCGATCTTGCAGCGCTGCTCACCAACCTGGAAGAGCGCGACGTGCTGTTTATCGACGAGATCCATCGGCTCAATCCGGCGGTCGAGGAAATTCTCTATCCGGCCATGGAGGATTTCCAGCTCGACCTTATCATCGGCGAGGGACCGGCGGCGCGCTCCGTCAAGATCGATCTGGCGAAATTCACCTTGGTCGGCGCCACCACCCGGGCCGGCCTCCTCACCAATCCGCTGCGTGACCGCTTCGGCATTCCGATCAGGCTCAACTTCTATACCGAAGCCGAGCTTGAGCTGATCGTCAATCGCGGCGCGCGCGTGCTCGGTATCGGCATGACGGCGGATGGCGGTAATGAAATTGCGCGCCGCGCCCGCGGCACGCCGCGCATCGCTGGCCGGCTGCTGCGCCGGGTACGGGATTTCGCGCTGGTCGGAAAGGCGATGGCGATCGACCGCGAGGTCGCCGACCGCGCTCTGCTTGCGCTCGAGGTCGACGCCACGGGGCTCGACGCCATGGACCGGCGTTATCTTACGACAATTGCAGTGAACTACGGTGGCGGTCCGGTCGGCATCGAGACTATTGCGGCGGCGCTGTCGGAGCCGCGCGACGCCATCGAGGAGATCATCGAGCCGTTCCTGATCCAGCGGGGCTTCATCCAACGCACGCCGCGCGGGCGCCTGCTCACTGGCCATGCGTTCCGTCATCTCGGCCTCGCTGAGCCGCGCCGCGACCCGGCGCAGTTCAGCCTGTTCGCGCAGAGCGACATCCGCGACAGCTATCCGGAGGAAGGCTGAGTGACGGCCTCGGACCTCGATGGCGAAATCCGTGATGGCCGCCATCAAATGGCGGTGCGCGTTTATTACGAGGACACGGATTTCACCGGCATCGTCTATCACGCAAGCTACCTGCGCTTCATGGAGCGCGGCCGAACCAACTATCTGCGCCTGGTCGGCACTGATCACCGCTTGCTGTTTGAGGCCACGGAACGGGAAGCGCCCGGGTTTGCCTTCGTGGTGCGATCAATAGCGATCGAGTTCCTCAAGCCCGCCCGCATGGATGACGTCCTTGCCGTCATCACCGAGACCGAACAGGTCAAGGGCGCATCGATGACCTTGTTGCAGAAGGTCATGCGCGAGAACGAGGTGCTGGTCGAGGCCCATGTCCGCGTCGCCTTCGTCTCCGGCGGCCGGGCGCGGCCGATTCCGAAGCCGTTGCGCATGGCCATGCAGGCGGATTGCGGGCGGGGTTCGGAGCGAAGCTGCCGGTAAACAAGGCAAAACTTGTGGCGGGCACTTGTCATTTGCCATCGACTGGCAAGCTCGATAAGGATAGCCGCGCGATCATTTTGCTGGCCTTGGATGTTGGAGTATTTGACAACAGCGACATGGTGTTGTTGTATTCTCCAACATGAAAGCGGAACTGCTGACTGACGAACGGCATCTGCTTGGCAGCCGGGCATTCGTTGAGATCGTGGTTTGGCGGTTGCCGCGGCCGGTGCGGGGTTCGCTCCATCGGTTCAAATATCGATTGGCGCTCGTCATCGACGGAATTTGCGTGCTGCGTTACGACAATGAGGTCGGCAAGGGGGACCATCGACACATCCGCAATGTCGAGGAGCCCTATGAGTTTACCGACCCGGACGCGCTGCTAGCCGATTTCTGGCGTGACGTGGAGACTATGACATGACGACCGTGACGCTGCAGGTTTCGCCGCTCGCCGACGTGAAGCGGCGTGCGCGAGATGCCTTCAGGGGCAAGAAGCAAGGTTCGCGCATCAGCTTCACCACGCCGGAACTGCTGTTTCGACTATTGACCGCGAAGCGGTGGGAATTGATCAGGGCATTGACGGGAGCAGGCCCGGTGACGATCCGCGAAGCGGCGCGCCGGGTGAACCGCGATGTCAAGGCGGTACACGGCGACGTGCGTGCGCTGCTAAATGCCGGCATCCTGCGCAAGACATCTGACGGGCTCGTGGTGTTTCCGTTCGATGCCATCCACGTCGACGTGATGCTGCATGCGGCTTGATGACGCCCGGTACCGCCTCAACGTTGGTTCGGCAAATCTGACTTTTCATGCGATTGCGTGGACCTGTTGGTAATCGCGTTGCAGGGCAGCAGCAACGCCGCGTCAACAATTTGAACAGTACCCGCCGGTCGACGCCGCGGCCGCAATAATGTAAACACATTTAACATGACGTGGAATCAAGACGACGGCCCGCCGCCGCGCGGCTACCATCACGGCAATCTCAAGGAGACGCTGATCCGCGCGGCGCTCGACTTGATTGCCCGCAAGGGGCCGTCCGGGTTCACCTTTGCGGAGGCGGCGCGCTTTGCCGGCGTCAGCCCGGCGGCGCCCTACCGGCATTTTCGCGACCGTGACGAACTCCTGGCCAATGTGGCGTGGCGCGGTTTTACGTTGTTCGAGGCGGCGCTCACACGTGCGTGGAATGATGGCCAGCCGGATGCTTTCACGGCTTTTGAGCGCATGGGTCGCGCCTATCTGGAATTCGCCCACACGGAGCCGGCCTACTACTCGGCCATGTTCGAGGCCGGTGTCCCGCTCGATGTCAGCCAGGAACTGCGTGAAGCCGGCGACCGCGCCTTCGCGGCGATTCGCACCGCCGCGGAACGCCTCGTTGCGCAGCTTCCAGCTGCCGGCCGTCCCCCGGCCCTTATGGTGGCACTGCATGTGTGGGCGATGGCGCACGGTATCGCGTCGCTGTTCGGACGCGGCGACGCCGGGCGACGCAAGGTTCCGATGTCTCCCGATGAACTGCTGGAGGCAGGAGTTCTGGTTTATTTACGTGGGCTTGGCCTGCCAAGCGATCCGGCCGTCAGCTGAGTCGTGTGGGGTGCCACGATGTCGCACCTTGACAAGTTCGGCGGCTGCTCGTAGGTATGTAAATGTGATTAACATTCACGCCGAGTAGTTATCCCTTCACAATCGTGAGGCCATCATGCCCATCGTTTCAATGCTGGACGAGTTAGGAAGGCCTGCCTGGATCGTGCTCATGGTCCTCGGGTTTTGTTTCTGGTGGCCGCTGGGCCTTGCGACACTGGCCTTCATCATAGGGAGTGGACGAATGAGCTGCTGGAACCAACACGGAATGGACCGTTGGCAACGCAAAATGGAGCGCATGCAGGAAAAGATGGACCGCATGCGCGGAAGAATGAGCCCCGGCGCCTATTGGTGGGGCAACCCACCGTCCAGCGGCAATCGCGCCTTCGATGAATATCGCGCCGAGACGCTTCGGCGGCTTGAAGAGGAGCAGCGCGAGTTCCGCGATTTCCTTGATCGCCTGCGGCACGCCAAGGACAAGGCCGAGTTCGACCAATTCATGGCGGAGCGCCGCAACCGTCCGCCGGAGACTGGTCGACCGCCCGAACCACCGCCGGCGTCCCATTAACGTCATTCGCTCCCGCGTGATTCCCTCCCCCGCAAAGCAGGGGAGGGAATCCAAGCAGATCAGCCGCCCGCATATCGCGGGTGGCTTTTTTTATTTCAATCACTGTTTGAATAGGGCTCGCCTCGGTGCGACCATCGGGCCCATGCGAGCCGCAATACGGCATCCTTGCGCATCCGCTAACCGGTTGTTAACCACGGATGCCGCGTTATGGCTCGGGGGCGATCACCGGCGACGCCGCCAAAGATTGGACATTTTTCGCGGGGAATTCGTATTCGCCCACAGCGGCTCATCGATTTCGCGCGAGACCCCGAAGGTTGACGGGTTCAGACCCCTTTGGGAGGTCCTTGCATCGGCGCCAGCCGGGTTCGCTGTGGTCACCGAGCCGAAAGGACGAATCATGATCCCACCCGATGTGGCGCCGTCGGATCTGTCCATTTTCACCCTGTTCTGGCAGGCCCACTGGATCGTTAAGAGCGTAATGATCGGCCTTATGGCCTGCTCGGTCTGGGTATGGGCGATTGCGGTCGACAAGACCATCCTTTATTCGCGCACCAACCGGGCCATGGATGGCTTCGAGCAGACCTTCTGGTCAGGGCAATCGCTGGAAGAACTCTATCGAATGGTGTCGTCGCGGCCGAATCACTCTATGGCTGCGTTGTTTGTTGCCGCCATGCGTGAATGGAAGCGCAGTTTCGAGGGAGCACCGCGCTCATTCGCAGGGCTGCAACTGCGCATCGAGAAGGTGATGGATGTCACCATCATGCGGGAAATCGAACGCCTGGAGCGCCGGCTGCTGGTGCTCGCCACGGTCGGTTCCGCCGGGCCGTTCATCGGCTTGTTCGGCACAGTGTGGGGCATCATGACGAGCTTTCAATCGATTGCAGCATCAAAGAATACGTCGCTCGCGGTCGTTGCGCCCGGCATCGCGGAAGCTCTGTTCGCCACCGCGATCGGGCTGGTGGCCGCCATACCGGCGACGATTTTCTATAACAAGTTCAGTTCCGAGGTGAACAAACAGGCGCAACGCCTGGAGGGGTTCGCGGACGAGTTCGCCGCAATCCTGTCGCGGCAGATCGACGAGCGCGCGTAGCGGGGACGTCATATGGGAGCTGGAGGAATCGCGGCCGAGGGCGCGCTGGGCCGAAGGCGGCACCGGCGCAAGGTCGTGATGAGCGAGATAAACGTCACCCCCATGGTGGACGTGATGCTGGTGCTGCTTATCATCTTCATGGTGTCGGCGCCGCTGCTGACGGTCGGGGTGCCGATCGACCTGCCGCAAACCCAGGCAAAAAGCCTAGACCAGGACCGTGAGCCCCTGACCTTGTCGGTCAGCCTGCAGGGCAAAGTGTTTCTGCAGAACAGCGAGATTCCGATCGAGGAACTCGTTCCTAAGCTCAAGGCCGTAACCGATGCACGGGGCGGCTACGACGAGCGCATTTATGTGCGGGGCGATCGTAAAGTGGATTACGGCACCGTGATGCGGGTCATGGGGCGAATTTCGTCGGCGGGATTCCGCCGGGTGGCACTTGTCACGGAAGTCGAACAGGGGCGATAACCGCCTGATATGAGAACCGATTACACCATATCGGTAATAGGGCACGCCCTTGTACTCGGATGGGGGTTGATTTCGTTTTCCGCCAAGCCTTTCGACGCCTCGCCGGTCGATTCGGTGATGGCCGACGTCATTTCGGAAAGCGAGTTCAACCAGCTCACTGCAGGGTTGAAGACCGCAAAGCAAGTCACCAAGCCGGTCCCGGTCGTAGACAAGATCGGCGATGTGAAGGAGTCCCCCAAGGACCCAGTGCAGAAGGTTTCCAACAAGCCTGAGGTACAGATGACGGCTGCGCAGCCGCCTGCGCCGCAGCCACCCGATATCAAGCCGCCAGAATCGAAGCCCCCCGAGGCCAAGCCGCCAGAAACCAAGCCCGATGCTGCGCCGCCGGCGGCCATGGCGGAGCCCAAACCCGAGCCCGATCCGATCGCCGAAGCCCTCAAGCGTGAGGAGGCGAAAAGGAAGGAAGAGGCCAAGAAGCTTGAGGAGGCGAAGAAGCGCGAAGAGGCTCGTAAGCGCGAGGAAGCCCGCAAGCGCGAAGAGGCCAGGAAGCGCGAAGAGGTGAAATCGGACCTCGACCGCATCGAAACGGCATTGCTCGACAAACGCGCGCCGCAGCGTCAGGCCGTAACCGGCACGATGCTCAATCCAACGCCCTCGCTTGGTTCGACGACCGGCACCGCGCCGCAACTATCTCAGAACGAAATCGCCATGCTGAAGGCCCAGCTCATGAGCTGTTGGAATCCTCCGGTAGGGGTCTCCGAAGCCAAGGACCTGGTGGTAACCGTGAGGTTCTCTCTCAACCGCGATGGTTCGCTCTCAGGCGAGCCGATGGTGCTCAATCACGGAAGGAACGCCCTGTTCCAGATCGCCGCGGAAAGCGCGACCAGAGCTGTGCGCCGCTGTCAGCCGTTTCGGCTTCCTGCTTCGAAATACGAGGCGTGGCAGGAAGTCGAAGTCAATTTCGATCCTAACGACATGTTCCGCGGTTGATGTGTCGTCGTGACGGAACATAGGTTCGGATCCTCGGGGTAATTTGCCATGTACGACCAATCTGCCATCCACAATCTCCGCAACGATTCCTTCGGTGACGGCAATGTCCCGTTGACGCGCCGCTCCGCAATTATTCTTGGCGCTGCAGCCGGCATTGGCGCCGTTGCGGGGTTCGGCGGGAGTCCGGCCAAAGCGGTCGTTCGCTTTGATCTCAATCAGGGCAATATACAACCGAAGCCCATCGCGTTACCGGATTTCCTTGCCGGAAGCAGCTCCGATGGGGAATCGGCGCGAGGCATTTCCCAGATCGTCACGGCAAATCTCAAGCGCAGCGGCCTGTTCGCACCGATCGATCCGACTGCGTTCATCGAGAAGATCACCAACTTCGACGTGAAGCCGGACTTTGCGAATTGGCGCCCCATCAAAGCCGAAGCGCTCGTGACCGGGCGGGTGACCCGCCAATCCGACGGCCGCATCAAGGCCGAGTTCCGCCTTTGGGACGTGGACAACGGCGTCCACCTCGCCGGCCAGCAATTTTTCAGCACACCGGATAATTTCCGCCGCATCGCTCACATCATTTCCGACCAGATCTACGAGAGGCTAACGGGCGAAAAGGGGTATTTTGATACCCGCATCGTGTTCGTCGACGAGACCGGTCCCAAGGACCGACGGACCAAGCGACTCGCCATGATGGACCAGGATGGCGCCGGCGTGCGCTACCTCACCAATGGCGCCGACCTCGTGCTCACCCCGCGTTTCTCGCCGTCGAGCCAGGAAATCACGTATATGTCGTTCGGCCAGGGCGAGCCGCGCGTCTATCTGTTCAACACCGAAACGCAGCAGCGGGAAATCGTCGGCAACTTTCCGGGCATGACATTCTCGCCGCGCTTCACACCTGACGGGCAACGCGTGATCATGAGTTTGCAGCAGGGCGGCAATTCGAACCTGTTCGTGATGGATCTGCGTTCCAAGGCGACGACACGATTGACCGATACGGCCGCTATCGATACGGCGCCATGCTACTCTCCGGACGGCACGCGCATCTGCTTTGAGTCGGACCGCGGCGGGCGACCCCAGGTCTACATCATGTCCGCGGGCGGTGGGGCGGCGCAACGTATCAGCTTTGGGGACGGGAGCTATTCCACCCCCGTGTGGTCTCCGCGTGGAGATCTCATCGCCTTCACCAAGCAAAGCCAGGGCAGCTTCGCAATCGGCGTCATGGGCATTGATGGAAGAGGTGAACGCATTCTTACCGAGGGCTATCACAATGAGGGGCCGACCTTCGCGCCCAACGGCCGCGTGCTGATGTTCTTCCGCGATCCGGGTGGCAACGGGGGGCCGTCGCTCTATACGATTGATATTACGGGCCGCAATGAATTGAGGATACCGACACCAAGCTTTGCGTCGGACCCTGCATGGTCGCCGTTGCTGGCGTAAAACGGTGCTCGGAGCGGCGGCCGATTATGCTGCTTTTCAGCCGGCAACGTGTAGCCGATCGCGAACTGTGGGGGTTGCCTCGCTATCGCCCCGTTAACGCTTTAATAACCATTCTAATTGGTTTCCAAACACTGAGCGACATTATCCGTACGCAGCAAGGCTGCATCAAGGTTGATAAAACCTTCGTTTAACGAACGCGCTGCTAAATCGGGGATCACGACCACGGGCCGGGACTAGGCCGGCCGCGCAAAACGCTAGAAGGAGTAAACGCATGCCGAAAGTCATGCGCGTCGTCCGAAATGCCAGATTTGTCGTCGCCCTGGTGGGAGCGCTTGCGGTAGCGGCCTGTGCCAACAAGGCGAATGAACTCGGGGCCGCTGGACTTGGCGGCGGCGCTGCCGCCCCCGGGAGCCAGCAGGATTTCGTCGTGAATGTGGGCGATCGCGTCTTTTTCGAATCTGATTCGTCCGATCTTACGGTCCAATCGCGCACAACTCTCGACAAGCAGTCGCAATGGCTAACCACTTACAATCGCTACGCATTCACTATCGAAGGTCACGCGGACGAACGTGGCACGCGCGAGTATAACATCGCCCTCGGCGCGCGGCGCGCGCAGGCGGTGCGGGACTATCTTGCGTCACGCGGCATCGATCCCTCTCGCATGCGAACAATCTCCTACGGCAAGGAGCGTCCGGTTGCAGTGTGCAACGATATCTCGTGTTGGTCACAAAACCGCCGCGCCGTAACTGTGCTCAATGCCAGTTCCTGATTTTCGGGGTTTAAGGAGCAACGGATGACAGCTGAAACGCGGGCCGGCGTTCGGTTTGCATGTATGGGGATTCGATGCACGTGATCTTGGAGTTGACGCGCTGAAGTCACAATTTCGACGTAGCTTCGGCTATGTTTGGGGCCTTCTGCTCCTTCTTGTCGATGATGCAAACGATGTCAACACGCGTCGCCTTTGCCGCCATTGCGTCCGTCATTTGTGCGGCGGCGGCCCCGGTTGCGGCGTTTGCGCAAGTCGGCTCCGCCGAGCTTTTGGTCAGGATAGATCGATTAGAGAATCAGGTCCGCCAGCTCAACGGCCTGATCGAGCAGCTGCAATACCAAAACCAGCAACTTGAGGGGGCGCTCAGGCGGCTTCAAGGTGATAGCGCGCCTCAGGACCTCGCTAGCCGTGGTGGACCGCCCATCGTGACAGCCCCGTCCCGCCCGGGAGTCGGGCCGCCGATCCAGCCGCCGGTGTCCGGTTTGCCGCCAGTGTCCGGCGGGCGGCGCGGAGACGCGTTTGATCCCACGGAAAATCCTAACGCTCCGGGAGCACCTCGTGTGCTCGGCTCGATCCCTCCATCAGCGCCCGCACCTGCAATTTCGCCACGGGGAATTACAGGTGAGCGGGGAATCGTAGGTGAAGAGCCAACGCCTTATAGAGGCACAACGCCAACCGCGGGTTTGGAACCCGGTTCCGCGCGAGTTCCGACGGGGCCAGCGACACGAAGCCTAGACTCGACAGGATCTTACCCGGTTGCAACGGCACCGACGTCATCGCCGCGGGAGTTTTTCGATCTCGGTACCGGTTACCTCCAGCGCAAGGAATACGCCCTGGCCGAGGAGGTGTTCCGAGATTTTCTGAAGAAATACCCATCTGACAGGCTGGCGGCGGACGCCCAATATGGGCTGGGTGAGAGTTTCTTCCAGCGTCAGAGCTATCACGATGCAGCGAATGCGTTCGTGGTGCTGTCGAAAAAATACGAAACCAGCGCCAAAGCGCCCGATGCGCTGCTACGGCTAGGCCAATCGCTCGCTGCAATAAATGAGAAAGAGCTCGCCTGCGTGGCCTTTGGAGACGTGGGCCGCAAATATCCTCGCGCTGCGCCGAGCGTCAAGCAGGCGATCGAGCGGGAACAAAAGCGTGTCCGCTGTTGACAGCCCGGTTAGCGAGACCGAAGCCGCTGCATTGTTCGCCGATCTCGTCACTGAGCCGACTCTGATCCTTGCGATTTCCGGCGGCCCGGATTCGACGGCTTTGCTGCATCTCGTAGCGCGGTGGCGCGCGGGGCGGCAGCCAGCTCCGCACGTGGTTGCCGTTACGATCGATCATGGCCTGCGGCCCGAGGGCCGGCGCGAAGCAGCCATGGTGAAACGCTTTGCAGAAAACGTCGGTGTCGAACATCGCACCATGCGCTGGAGCGGGGCGAAACCTTCGACAGGGATTCAGGAGGCCGCGCGTTTGGCGCGTTACCGGTTGCTCCGGACCGCAGCGCGTCGCGCCAACGCCAGTTGTGTCCTCACGGCTCATACCCTCGACGACCAGGCCGAGACCCTTTTGTTCCGTATGGCGCGCGGCAGCGGGCTTGCCGGCATGTGCGGAATGACGCGCAAGGTATCGATCGACGACGTTGTTGCGGGATTCGGGCGACCTGCTGATTTCGTTCGTTCCGTACGAGGTGGGTCAGGGCGCAATCCTGTTAGCGGGGCGAAGGCCTTGCCCGAGCGGGCGAATAATGTGTTCCTCGTGCGGCCTCTGCTTGACGTGCCAAAGGCGCGGCTGATCGTCACGTTACAGGGGACCGGGATCGCCTATGCGGACGATCCGAGCAACGTCGATCCGCGTTTCACCCGGTCTCGTCTACGTAAGCTTATGCCGGCGCTGGCGGGCGAGGGATTGACGCCGCAACGCCTCGCCCGTTTCGCGCAGCGGGTGCAACGCAGCGAGGCGGCGCATGAAGCCGCCGTCAATTGGGCGGCGAAACAGCTCGGTTTAGGTCCCGATAAGCGAAAGGTGATGTTGGACAGCGCTGATTGGTGCAAAATTCCCTGCGAAATTTCGCTGCGGCTGCTCGGTCGGGCAATCGGAGCGATCGGCAACGAAGGACCTGTCAAGTTAGGCAAACTCGAAGCACTCAGCGATACGCTGGGCGTTGCCTTGTCGGGAGGAGCCCCCCGGTTCTGCCGTACCTTGGCTGGCGCCATGGTGTCGCTGCGGGGGAATTACATCGTTATTGAGCAGGCGCCGGCTCGCCGTTTCCGGCCGCAAGATCGAGCTACGCGGCGCAAACCTGACCCCATTTTTCGGCACGGCAAGGCCGGCGCGTAGGTTGCGTTGGCGCAGAAAAGCCCTATTCACCAATGATGTGCTATATTTGCCGAAATCCCGTGGGCGCGCTTGGCAGCGGCGGGCCGCGCACCTACATTGTCGCTGTGGGGAGTCGGGCGGGCAGCCGGAAGCGTCATGTCGTTGAAGTTTGCTGATTGTCGAAGGCTCCGATGCCGAAGGCGATTGAAGGCAAATGATTGAAGCCACTTGGCCTCGCACCATGAGGGTCGCTGGATGAATGCCAATCTGCGCAACTTCGCCCTCTGGGTGATCATCGTTCTATTGCTGCTGGCGCTGTTCACGGTTTTCCAGAACCCAGGGCAGAGGTCGGTATCGCAAGATATTTCGTTCTCCCAACTGCTGAATGACGTCGATCAGGGCAAAGTTCGCGATGTCGTGATCCAGGGCCAGGAAATCCACGGTACTTACACCGATGGCCGCGGCTTCAATACCTACGCGCCCAACGATCCGTCCCTGGTTCAGCGACTCTACAGCAAGCAGGTCACCATCACGGCGCGCCCGCTCCAGGATAATGTTCCGTGGTTCGTTTCGCTGCTCGTCTCCTGGTTGCCCTTCATTGCGCTGATCGGCGTGTGGATATTCCTATCCCGCCAGATGCAGGGGGCGGGCGGCAAGGCGCTCGGTTTTGGAAAGTCGCGGGCGAAGCTTTTGACGGAAGCCCATGGCCGCGTCACGTTCGAGGATGTCGCCGGCGTCGATGAAGCAAAGCAGGACCTTCAGGAGATCGTCGAATTCCTTCGCGATCCGGGCAAGTTCCAGCGCCTCGGCGGCCGCATTCCGCGCGGGGTGCTTCTGGTCGGCCCTCCCGGCACCGGCAAGACGCTTATTGCACGCGCGGTCGCAGGCGAAGCCAACGTGCCGTTCTTCACCATTTCGGGCTCCGACTTCGTGGAGATGTTCGTCGGTGTCGGGGCGAGCCGCGTGCGCGATATGTTCGAACAGGCGAAGAAGAATGCGCCCTGCATCATCTTCATCGACGAGATCGATGCGGTGGGCCGTCATCGTGGTGCCGGTCTCGGTGGCGGCAATGACGAACGCGAGCAGACGCTCAATCAGTTGCTGGTCGAGATGGATGGCTTTGAGGCAAACGAGGGGATCATCCTGATTGCCGCCACCAACCGGCCCGACGTGCTCGATCCGGCGCTCTTGCGGCCCGGCCGATTCGATCGCCAGGTTGTGGTGCCAAACCCTGACATTGTCGGCCGAGAGGCCATACTCAAGGTGCACGTGCGCAAGGTTCCGCTCGCGCCCGATGTCAACCTCAAGACGGTGGCGCGTGGCACACCGGGTTTCTCCGGCGCTGATCTTATGAACCTCGTCAACGAGGCCGCTCTGATGGCGGCGCGGCGCAACAAGCGGATGGTGACGCAGGTCGAGTTCGAGGATGCCAAAGACAAGGTCATGATGGGCGCCGAGCGTAAGTCGCTCGTCATGACAGAGGAAGAGAAGCTGCTCACTGCCTATCACGAGGGCGGACACGCGATCGTTGCTCTCAACGTGAAGGCGACCGACCCGGTTCATAAGGCTACGATTATCCCGCGCGGCCGCGCCCTCGGCATGGTCATGCAGCTGCCCGAGCGCGACAAGCTCTCCATGAGTCTTGAGCAGATGACTTCGCGACTTGCCATCATGATGGGAGGCCGGGTCGCCGAAGAACTGGTGTTCGGCCGCGAAAAGGTGACTTCGGGCGCCGCCTCGGATATCGAGCAGGCCACCAAGCTTGCCCGCATGATGGTTACCCGTTGGGGCCTGTCCAACGAACTCGGCACAGTCGCTTACGGAGAAAACCAGGAAGAAGTCTTCCTCGGCTACTCCGTATCGCGTCAACAGAACATTTCCGAATCGACTGCCCGAAAGATCGATTCGGAAATCCGGCGCCTCGTAGAGGCGGGCTATAACGAAGCGAACATTATTCTGCAGGCCAAGCGCGACGAGCTCGAAGTGCTTGCAAAGGGCCTCTTGGAGTTCGAGACATTGTCGGGTGATGAGATCAAAGACCTGCTGAATGGTAAGCGGCCACGTCGCGAATCCGTGCTTGAGCCGCCGACACCGCGCTCTTCCGCTGTGCCCACGGCCGGCAAGCCGCGGCCGCGCCCCGAGACCGGTGGTATGGAGCCGCAGCCTCAGGCATAGGTGTAGGTTCATTTGAGAAAAACGCCGCGCATCGCGCGGCGTTTTTCATCTTTGGGCCGGCCGTGCCGACCACACAAACGTGACGATGATCCCCATCAACGCAAGAACGATCGCCGACAGCGCGACCACGGCCGGCCATCCGGCTGCGTTCCAGAGCACACCCGCCATATAGCCGCCGACGCTGCCGCCAACATAGAAACAGCTCACATACAACCCGATCGCAGATGAGCGTCCTTCATGGGCGGTCGCCGTCACGTAGCCCGTCGAGGTCGCCTGGCACAGCATTCCGCAGCCCGCGCACAGCGCGAGGCCGATTACGATGACGGCCACCGGCGATGCCAGGAGAAACGCAAGGCCCGCCATCCAGATGGCAATCACGCCGATCATGAAGAGGCGTCGCCCGAAACGCGTCACGGCACGCCCGGTCAGGGGCGCGCATAACGTGCCGATCAGATACGTGAAAAATAGCGCGCCCAGCCAAGAGGGTGAAAAATTGTAGGGTGGTGCTGCAAGATGGAAACTCACATAGGTGAAAATCGCAATGAAATTGAACAAGACGCCGAATCCGACCGCATAGGTCGCTACCAGCTGCGGATTGCACAAATGACGCAGCATCTGCAGGCCTGAGGCCAGGAATCCCTCCGAGCGGACGAAGCGCTTTTCTCGCGGCAACTTCATGGCTACCAGGAGCGCGCCGGCAAGCCCGAGCCCTACAAGAGCTACGAATGCGAGGCGCCAACCGACGAGATCGGCAAGCACGCCCGGTATGAAGCGGCCGCAAAAGCCGCCAAAGCTCGATCCCGAAACATATAGGCCAGCAACCTCGGCAACCTCGGCGGGCGGCCACTCGTCTCCGATATAGGCAAGCACGACCGTAAAGATCGGCGGCAGCAGGAGGCCCTGAACAAACCGCCAGACAATGATGACCTCGACACTAGTCGAGATCGTCGCCATGACCATCGGCACTGTGACGGCAAACATCGCCGCGGTGATGAGGCGCTTACGTCCGAGTACGTCCGCCGCGGCGCCGGTAAACGGCGCCGTTAACGCAATGGCGAGCGTGCCGGCGGTAATCAACGCGCTGATTTGCGTGGCCCCAACCCCGAACTCGCGCGCAAGCTCCGGTAACAGCGCCTGCGGCGCATATAGATGCAGGAAGGTGGAGAAGCCCGCAGTGGCGACGGCGAGGCGCCGAAAATCGATGCCCATACGGCTTAATAACAGCGGATCGAGAAAGCACAACAGATGCTATGACACGAGCATGCGGGCGCTCGTCAGAGTGTGCTCCGACGTGCCGGAGGCGTCGACTCGCGACCAGTCATTGGGCCCGAGCGCATACTGCTCCTGGGCGCGCACGACAGCCTCGCCGGCATCGGACGCGTCCACGCGCCGGGATCCGATCCGCACGAGCCTGGTTGCCATGTCAGCTGTGAGAAACAGTCCACGGAATGCGGTGCCGCTTGTTCGCGCTACGTCGCGCAGTGTGTCGCGTTCGTCCGGTCGAGCGAACACAGCATCAACGATTGCCGAATGGCCCGCCGCGATGACATGCGTTGCCTTTTCTGTGAGCGCGGCGTAGACGCGCCGCGCGCTTTCGGCCGTATATGCCTCCGGCGGCAGCTGATCGGTTTCGCCCCGCCCTGCCAGCGCCTTGCGCTCGATGTCCGAGCGCAGGAGGATGGCACCCGGCGCCGGCGCAAGCTCATGCGCAAGCGAGCGGGCGAGCTGCGATTTGCCGGTGCCTGACAACCCCCCGATACCAATCAACATTGGAGGAGACGGTCGGATCAGTTGGCACGCCAGCGCGAAATACCGGGCCGCGTCAGCGCGGGTTGCCGGTCGTTCGGCCGGTTGTGCGATTGCGGCGCGGGACGCCGCGACATTGGCCCGAATGGCAGCTCGCAACGACATGAAGAACGGCAGCGCGGCCAACGCATCGAGATCGGAGATGCGGCGTGTTTCGATGAGATAGCGGTTAAGCACCACATTGGCTGCGGCGGCAAGACTGCGCTCGACCAGGTCCATCAGCAGGAAGGCGAGGTCGTACAGGAGGTCGCCGGCTGCGATCAGCGGATCAAACTCGATGGCGTCGAACAGCACCGGATGGCCGTCGATCAGCGCCACATTTCCAAGATGGAGGTCGCCGTGGCCGCGCCGGACCATGCCCTGCGCGCCCCGCGCGGCGAGGAGCGGTCGAAGACGATCCAGCATGTTTCGGCTGTCGCCGCTGAGCGCTTCCGCCTGCGCCAAATCGAACAGATCCGACTTTGCCCGGAACGCCGCATCGTTCTGGTCGATATAGGTTGAAAGCGCTTCGATCCACGGCCCGCTTTCCACCGGCCGGATGCGCGCGTGGGTCGCCGCCACGGCGCGCGCGAGTTGGTCCGCGAGCGCGAGGTCGATCGCATTGCTGTCCGCCAGGTGGTCGAGCGTCTTGGTTTCGTCGAAGCGGCGCATCTCCACCACCCATTCGATGGGCTTGCCAAATCCTGAGAGTCGCAATGCACCGTCACTCTCCCGGGTAATGGGAGTGACACGCAGATAGAGTTCGGGCCCGAAAACACGGTTGATTTCAAGCTCCGCCTCGCAGGCTGCTCTGCGTTTTGCCAGCGTGGAGAAATCGAGAAACGGATAGTGAACTGCGCGCTTGATTTTGAAGGCGCGATCGCCGGCGAGAAATATCGCTGCAGAATGCGTGTCGATGCGTTGCACCGGCGCGCCTCCATGGGTCGACGGATTGGCCAGAAGCGCAAACACGTCGCTCTGGCAATTGTCGCATCGGTCGTTATTGTGCACTGGGTCGCCGTCCTTGTGTCATTGCGTTGCTATCGCCTTGCCCGCGCTACGACATTCCGCACTGATTAAAATCAAATCATTGCCGGCACCACGCGACCTGAACGCGCGTTCCGGGATCGGGCTCGATGGACGCTTGTCAAACCGGCATGACGCTCCATCTCTAAGTCGGGGCGCGACCGGATTGGCATTCTCCAACCGGGAGACCGGAAGAGAGCGAAGTAATCCCCCGAAGCCACCACAGCAGGAGGTCCTCATGGCAGGTTCCTATCTTCCATCCAGGAGCAGCAATGAAGGTTTGGGGTCACTGTTCCGAGAGATCGAAAAAACCTTCGATGATTTTTCCCGTCGCAGTCCATTTGCGGCATTTGCCGGGTTCGGCGACGGCATGTCGGCGCCGAAAATAGATGTCGCCGAGAGCAAAGACGGGATCGAGGTGACGGCCGAATTGCCCGGCGTCGATGAGAAGGACATCGACGTCACGCTGGCGAATGGCGTTTTGACCATCCGCGGCGAGAAAAAGGCGGAACGCAGCGAAACCGACAAGGACAAGAACTGGCACGTCACCGAGCGCAGCTACGGTTCGTTCAGCCGGAGCATCGCGCTGCCTTATGATCCGGATTCCACGAAAGTCGACGCGAAGTTCGATAAGGGCGTGCTCCGCGTCCGCCTCCCGAAGCCGGCCGAGATCGCCAAGAAGGAAAAGAAGATAGAGGTACGCAAGGGCTGATACGGCAACGCATCGATACGTGCTTTTTGGCGGCCCACGGCATCGCCGTGGGCCGATGCTGTTCTCCAGGGTCAGTTTCGGGTGAAATGGAACCGGTGTAGCGCGTGCCAACTCGCCGGTTGTTATTCCTTGTCCCGTGGAGGCGGGGAGCGGAGCCAAGGACTCCTGGGTAGGGCGCGGGTTATCGGGGCGTCCGCGTTCGCGGTGACGACAATGCGAGTTGACGATCCGCCGATTATTGGGGATAGCAGGCCAGGATGCCTTTATAAGAATCGTGCATTCACAGGCGCGTTTGCGCCGACAGGCTCGGAAATTTGAGATGACCGCCAACATGCGCACCGCCGCCGAGGTGCTGGTCGACCAGTTAATTGTCAGTGGAATTCGCCACGCTTTTTGCGTGCCTGGCGAAAGCTATCTCTCGGTCCTTGACGCCTTCCATGATCGCGATCTGGCCGTCACGGTGTGTCGCCAGGAGGGCGGTGCGGCCATGATGGCGGAAGCGGTTGGCAAGGCCACCGGCCGGCCCGGTATATGCTTCGTGACCCGCGGCCCGGGCGCTACTAACGCCTCTGCCGGCATTCATATCGCGCATCAGGACTCTACCCCGATGATCATGTTCGTCGGACAGATCGCGCGCCACATGCGAGGACGCGAGGCGTTCCAGGAGCTGGATTACCGCGCTGTGTTTGGCTCCATGACCAAATGGACGACCGAAATCGACGATCCGGCCCGTGTGCCGGAAATCGTTTCGCGTGCCTTTCACACCGCAGCCAACGGCCGACCTGGCCCGGTCGTGGTAGCGCTGCCCGAGGACATGCTGGCGGAGCGGGTCGCGGTCGCCGACGCGCCACCCTATCAGCCCGTCGACACCTATCCGGGCAGGGATGACATGGATGAGTTTGCCACTCTGCTGGGGCGGGCCGAACGTCCGATCATCTTGATCGGCGGCAGCCGGTGGACCGACGCGGGCTGTGCCGCCATTGCGCGGTTTGCGGAGCGTTTCACAGTTCCGATCGCTACCACGTTTCGCCGCGCGCACCTGTTTGATGCGTTGCACCCTAATTATGCTGGCGATCTCGGTATCGGCCCAAACCCCAAGCTGACTGCGCGAGTAAAAAGCTCCGATTTGGTCGTGCTGATCGGTGGACGGCTCAGTGAAATGCAATCTCAGGGCTACACGCTGATCACCATTCCATCCCCGCAGATGACCTTTGTGCATGTTCATCCCGGGGTCGAGGAACTCGGCCGCGTGTATCGACCGCATCTCGCCATCAACGCGACGCCAGCTTCCTTCGCAATCGCAGCGGCGGCACTCGATCCGCCGGCTAATCCGAGATGGCGCGGTGCGGCGAAAGCCGCCCACGAGGACTACCTCGCCTTCTCTGAAAAACCGACCGACGTGCCGGGCGACGTCAATCTCGGCGCTGTGCTCGTATGGCTGCGGGAACATCTCCACGACGACGCAATGGTGTGCAACGGCGCCGGCAACTATTCCGCATGGGTCCATCGCTACTATCGGTTCCGCAGATTTGCCACCCAATTTGCTCCGACCGCGGGCTCGATGGGCTACGGCGTCCCGGCTGCAATTGGAGTTAAACGCCTCTATCCGGACCGCACCGTGGTGGCGTTCAGCGGCGACGGTGATTTCCTGATGAACGGTCAGGATTTCGCAACCGCGGTCCAATTCGACGCCCCGGTCATCGTCATCGTTGCGGACAACGGACTTTATGGCACCATCCGGATGCACCAGGAGCGCCACTATCCGGGCCGCATTTCGGCGACGCAACTACGCAATCCGGATTTCGCTGCATATGCGCGCGCATTCGGCGGCTTCGGCATCAGGGTTGAGAAGACCGCAGACTTTCCTGCAGCATTTCGGGCCGCCGAAGGGTCAGGCCAGCCGGCCATCATTCACCTCATCGTCGACCCAGAGGCCATCACTCCGACCCAGACGCTTACGAGAATTCGCGAGTCCGCGTTGGCGCAACGTCATGGTTGAGGAACCGACAATGCGTTGATTAGCCAGAGCGCGTAGATGCGTTGACCAAGTAGAGCGTGTAGGATGGGTTGAGCGGAGCGAAACCCATCGCCAAGCGCGCAGCGGCTAGTCCCCGATGGGTTTCGCTCCGCTCAACCCATCCTACGAACAACGCTGAATGGCGTATCGCCGCACCGAACGTGAGACAGCGCGCCTTGCAGCCCGATATGAGGCCATCATCGAGGCCGCGCGGGCGCTCGCGAGCGAAAGCGGCTTGGCCGGAGTACAAATTATGTCGGTGGCGGAGCGGGCTGGGATCGCGGCCGGCACCGTGTACCGTTATTTTCCCTCAAAGCACGATCTCGTTGCTGCCCTGGTGAGGAGCACCGCCGAACGCCAGATTGCTGCAATCCGCGGCGCCGCTGCGGCGGCGCCAGGAGCACTTTCGGGGCTTGCTGCAGCCATCATGACGTTTGCGGGCGGTACCCTGCGGATGCGGCGGCTGGCGTTGGCAATGCTGGTGGAGACACCCGAAGGCGGCTCCTACGCCAGCCGCTTTGCATTCCGACGCGACATCGGTAATGAATTCGAAACCTTGATCCGAGCGGCCATTGCGGCCGGCCATCTGCCCGGTCAGCCACCGGCCGCAATGGCCGCTGCCATCATCGGGGCCACGGTAGAGGGTCTCGTCGGCCCCCTCGCCCCCCGCTCGACAGGGCCAGATGCAGAATTCGCCGCTGTTCAGGCACTTGCATTGTTCGCACTGCGGGCACTCGGCGTCGTCGATGCGCGCGCCCGCGGGATGGTGATATCGGTCGCCAGCAATCAGAAACCCGGCATAAGGAATCAAGAATCAATCCTGATTCCTGATGCCCGAATTCCTGATTCCTGACCTCAGTGCGCCATCAGTACTGGCAACGTCATCGACTGCAAAATCCCGCGGGTGGCGCCGCCGAGCACAAATTCACGCAGCCTCGAATGGCCGTATCCGCCCATGACGATGAAGTCGGCGCTGCAGTCCGCCGCGTAGGACAGTATCGCGTTACTTACATCGATATCCGCGGCCACCAGCCGTTTGACGTCCACATTGAGGTCGTGACGGGCAAGATGTTGGCCGAGATCTACCCCGGGCAGGTCATCCGTCTTGCTGCTCGAGTTGGCTACGATCACGATTTCGATGAACTTTCCGCATTTGAGAAACGGCATGGAGTCGGCGATCGCGCGGGCGGCGCTGCGGCTGCCGTCCCAGCATACCAGGACGCGATCAAGCTTGAGGCCTTCCTTCTGGATGTATGGCACAACGACGATAGGACGGCCGGATTCGAACAATGCCGCCTCGATCAAAACATCGTCCGGCAGCATCCGCTCAGGATCCGTTTGGCCGACAACCGCAATGTCGAAACGCCGCGCGATCCGCCCAAACAGGTTCGGGGCCTTGCGGAGGCTTGCCTCAATGATCCGATGCTCTGCAGAAACGGCTTCACGCTTCGCGGCGGCCTCGAACCGATCGACGGCCTCCCGAGCAGCGGCGTGGTTTTCGCTCCGCTGAGCATCCAGCCAGCCGGCCGATAGCCGGTCCATAACGGTCGGGGTGACGACCGGATGGTAAGCAAAGGCGATTCCTGCGATGTGCGCTCCGAACGCCGCAGCGATTGAAACCGCGAAATGCGGGGCCGGATCGCGCTCGGCACCCACGGTCAGGTTCACCACGAGATCCTTGATCATGGCCTGAACTCCCGAACTGTTCTTTGCGCCCATTCAAAGCCATGTTCACCCGACCGGTCTTGATTCGCGTCAAACCGACGCCGCGGGGCAGTGCACCCGGCCCCGCGGCGCTACCTCATCACTTCTTGGTGTTGCCGTCCTTGTCGAACTGCGACACATAGGACCACAGGTCACCGAGTTCCTTTTCGCTCTTGATGCCGGCGAACACCATCTTGGTGCCCGGGACCTTAGCCCGCGGATCCTTTATGTATTCCTTGAATGTCGCCTCATCCCACGTGATTCCGGACGCCTTGTTGGCATCGCTGTAGTTGAACCCGTCGATGATACCGGCCTTGCGGCCATTCAGGCCGTTCAATTCGGGACCTACCTTATTGGCGGCGTCAGGGCCTATCGAATGGCAGGGCGCGCACTTCCGGAACGAAGTCTCGCCCGCCGCTACGTCCTGGGCGAATGCCGTCCCGGTTGATATGACAAGTCCAACAGCAACAAACAACGCATGCCTCATTTGGATCCTCCTGATAATTTCGGCCTCCGGGATTGCGCCCGCAGGCGCTCACATGGCGACGCGCCTCCAAGAATGGTTCGAATGGCGCGCCTGAAGCCAGCTGTCAACGGCGAATCAAGCGAATGAGCGGCCGCAACGCAACACAAGGGTCAAAGCAGAGCCACGCGCTGGGACCTGCCAACAGGGCCCAGCGGCACGGTGTCGTGTTTCACAGGGTTCGCCTTCCGCGCTAGAAGAATGGTGTCTCAAGGAGAGTTTCACATGGCGGTACCGATCCCCAGCCGGGATGAGGGGGTGCTCAAGCGCCGTCACGAAATCGTGCGGGCGCTCCGGAATATCGTCCCTGGCGAGGGAGTGATCGATACGGAGCGCGAAATGCGCCCCTATCAGTCGGATGGCCTGACGGCATACCGCCAGCTTCCCATGGTTGTGGTATTGCCCCACAGCACCGATCAAGTGGGCCGCGTGCTGCGCTACTGTTATCAGAACGGCATCAAAGTGGTGGCTCGCGGGGCAGGCACTTCGCTTTCTGGCGGTGCGTTGCCGCTGGTCGACGGTGTGCTCCTTGGCATGGCGAAATTCAATCGGATCATCGAGGTCGATTTTGCCAATCGGGTTGTCGTCGCAGAGCCGGGCGTGACCAATCTCGCCATCACTCAGGCAGTGGAGCAAAAGGGCTTCTATTATGCGCCCGATCCGTCGTCGCAAATTGCCTGCACGATCGGAGGCAATGTGGCGGAAAATTCCGGCGGTGTTCACTGCCTCAAATACGGCATGACAACAAACAACGTGCTGGGCTGCGAGATCGTGCTCGTTACCGGCGAGATCGTTCGGCTTGGCGGCAAGCATCTCGATGCCGCAGGTTACGATCTGCTTGGCATCGTGATCGGTTCGGAAGGATTGCTCGGTGTCGTCACCGAAGTCACCGTGCGGATTCTGAAAAAGCCCGAGGTCGCGCGTGCCCTGCTCATCGGTTTTCCTACCTCAGAGGAGGCAGGTGCTTGTGTCGCCGGCATTATTGGTGCCGGGATCATTCCGGCCGGTATCGAAATGATGGACAAACTGGCCATTTATTCAGCCGAGGAGTTCGTCCATGCCGGATATCCGCTCGACGTCGGGGCGATCCTCATCGTCGAACTCGACGGACCGCGCAGCGAAGTCGATCATCTGGTCGAGCGCGTCGCCGAGACCGCGAAGCTTTGCGGCGCCAGCAGTCTGCGCGCATCGACGTCGGAGCAGGAGCGGCTGTTGTTCTGGGCGGGCCGCAAAGCGGCCTTTCCGGCCGTCGGGCGCATATCGCCCGATTACTACTGCATGGACGGCACCATCCCGCGCGCCATGTTGCCGCGCGTTCTCTTGCGCATGCAGGAGCTGTCGCAGATCTATCAGTTGCGTGTCGCTAACGTATTTCACGCTGGCGACGGCAATCTGCATCCGCTGATTCTCTACGATGCCAACCAGCCTGGCGAGCTTGAACGTGCCGAAGCCTTCGGAGCTGACATTCTCAAACTATGCGTCGAGGTCGGCGGGGTGCTCACCGGCGAGCACGGCGTGGGCGTTGAAAAACGGGATCTTATGCCGGTGATGTTCTCGCAGCCTGATCTCGACCAGCAGCAGCGCCTCAAATGCGCCTTCGACGAGAAGGGGCTGCTCAATCCCGGCAAGGTGTTCCCGACGTTGTCCCGCTGCGCCGAGCTAGGGCGCATGCACGTGAGCGGCGGGAAACTTCCGTTTGCGGATATTCCCAGGTTTTGACCTTGCGGGCGGACAGCCCGAGAACCTGAACGAATCCAATCCAATTGTTAGATTGTCGATCACAACATGTCCGACAACCACAAGCCGCACGACCACAAAGACATTGAAGCGGCCGTGCAATGGGCGATTGCCGGCGGCAAGTCGCTTGAGATCGTCGGCCATGGTTCAAAGCGCATGCTTGGCCGTTCGGCCCAGTATGATGCCACCCTGGACCTTTCCGAGTTGTCAGGCATCATCCTCTACGAGCCACAGGAGTTAATTCTATCCGCCAAGGCCGGGACACCGCTTACCGAGATCACGACGCTGCTGGCATCGAACGGTCAGGAGCTTGCCTTCGAGCCCATGGACCACGGCCCGCTGTTTGGCAGTCCGCAAGGCCGCGGGACCATCGGGGGAATACTGGCTGCGAACGTCTCCGGACCGCGTCGTATCCGCGTGGGTGCTGCGCGCGATCACTTTCTCGGCGCTGTCGCTGTGTCGGGACGCGGCGAGACCTTCAAGTCCGGCGGCCGCGTGGTCAAGAACGTCACCGGGTTCGATCTGTGCAAATTGCTGGCAGGATCATGGGGTACGCTCGGGATTCTCAGCGAAGTCACCCTCAAGGTGCTGCCGCAGGCAAAAGCCGAAGTTACGCTCGTTGCGTTCGGTATCGATGACAGCACTGCCGCCGCTGTGATGGCAGCCGCAATGGCGGCACCGCTGGGAATTTCCGGCGCCGCGCATTTACCCGATTACTTGGCGCCGCGCTTTGATGGCCTCGAGCGGGCGGAAGCTGCGACGGTGTTTCGCATTGACGGCCTTGCGGCCTCGCTCGATGACTGTATCGCAAGCCTCAAAGACGCGGTGCGGCCATTCGGGGCTTTCGCTACGCTCGACGAGGCGGCGTCACGTCGGCTGTGGCGTGCCATCCGGGATGTGCAACCATTCTGGGCCGATGGTCCTTGCGGGGATCGTCCCCTGTGGCGCGTCTCAACTGTGCCGAGCCGGGGTCATGAGATAGCGGCGAAAATCTCGCCGGCAGCGCAGTTGTTTTACGACTGGGGCGGCGGCCTCCTGTGGGTGGCCCTTCCGATGACGCAGGATTGTGGCGCCGGAGAAATCCGCCAGGCCGTTGCGATGACCGGCGGCCATGCGATGCTGGTCCGTGCGCCGGCGGCGGCCCGGGCAAGTGTAGATCCGTTCCATCCTGAGGCCGGCGCACTCGCGGCTCTGACAAAACGGGTCAAGGAAAATTTCGATCCCAGGGGCGTGCTCAATCCAGGGCGGATGTGGGCGGGAGTGTAGATATGCAGACGTCCTTCAGCCTCGCACAGCTCGCCGATCCGGACATCTCCGAAGCGGATAAGATCTTGCGGACGTGTGTGCATTGCGGCTTCTGTACGGCCACCTGTCCGACCTACTTGCTGCTTGGGGACGAGGACGACTCGCCACGCGGTCGCATCTATTTAATCAAGGAAATGCTGGAGAACGCCGAGCCCGCGCGCCGCGAAGTGGTCAAGCACATCGATCGGTGCCTGTCCTGCCTCGGTTGCATGACGACATGCCCGTCGGGTGTACACTACATGCATCTCGTCGATCATGCCCGCGTCCATGTGGAGAAGACCTATCGACGTCCGATTGCTGATCGACTGGTGCGTTCAGCACTGCTTTGGGTGATGACCGATCCGAAGTTGTTCCGGCGAGCCCTGCTCCTCGCCTTATTGGTTAAGCCGATAGCGCCCTTGTTTGATCTGCTCCGTCTGAAGATGGTTGCTGCCATGCTGCGTCTTGCGCCCTGGCGGGCGCCCCGCGGCGGCCCCGCGACGCCCGGCGTGGTTCCAGCGGCGGGCTTGCGTCGCGGCCGCGTGGCGCTGCTGTCGGGCTGTGTCGCCAATGTGCTGGCCCCCGGCATCAATCAGGCGGCTATCCGGGTTCTCACGCGTCACGGTTTCGACGTAGTTCTGGCGCGCGACGAGGGCTGCTGCGGTGCCCTCGCGCATCACATGGGCCGCAAAGAAGAAGCTCACGCGGCAGCATGCCGCAACATCGATGCCTGGTCCCGCGAGGTCAATGCGGAGGGAATCGATGCCATCGTGACAACCGCCTCGGGATGCGGCACCACTATGAAGGATTATGGCTTCATGCTGCGCCATTACCCCGGCTACGCCGCGCCGGCCAAGAAAATTGCCGCCATAAGTCGCGACATCTCAGAATTCATAAATGAAATCAATTGCTTGCAATATACGCAGCGGCCTTCCCTGAAGGTCGCCTACCACCCCGCGTGCTCACTCGCCCATGGACAGCGCGTGACAACGGCGCCGCGGGAGATGCTCTCCAAAGCGGGATTCATGTTGATAGATATTCCAGAGAGCCATTTATGTTGCGGTTCTGCCGGAACCTACAATATGTTGCAACCAGAGTTGGCGAATCGATTGCGTGATCGCAAGATCGCAAATATCGATGCGGTAATGCCCGAACTGATCGCAGCCGGAAACATCGGCTGCATCACCCAGATCGCAGCGGGCACGCCAATTCCGGTCGTTCATCCGATCGAGTTGATCGATTGGGCGACTGGTGGATCGGCGCCAAGAGCGCTGGAACGGATGGGATGGTCCGATGCAATCGGCGATCGGAGCGAGTAGCTGCCCGTTGAGGTCGAAGCGAATCGTATTTGATTGTCCCTCGGTGCGTCGGGAAGTCAGCCGCAACGATCGGGAGAACGATCATGGCGAAGAAAGCAAAGAAGACAAGTAAAGCAAAAGCAGAAAAGATGAAAAAAGTAACGGCGGCCAAGAAGACTGCAAAGAAGGTGGCGAAGAAAACTGCTTCCAAGCGGGCTCCCGCAAAGAAGGTCAAGGCTCCGGCGAGAAAGGCGATGGCGAAGGGCCCACCCAAAAAGCCCGCCGCCAAAAAAGCAGCCGCAAAGAAGACAGCTCCCAAGAAGGCCGCTGCCAGGAAGCTCGCGCCCACAATAGCGCCAGCTGCGCCCGCGCCTAAACCAGTTATGCCACCGCCTCCGAAGTCAACGGCTGCCACGCCTGCTTCCGCGCCGAAGCCTGCCGCGCCGCCGCCCCCGAAGCCGGCTACGCCGCCGCCTCCGAAGCCGGCCGCTGCATCCCCGGCACCTGCACCGAAGCCTTCGGCCCCGCCGCCTCCGCCGCCACGGCCAGTTTCGAATGCGCCGGCCGGGTCGCCGCCACCTTCGTCGACTCCCGCACACACCGGTACGTCCTCGACGCAGCCACGACCAGCCGCTCCCACGGCCTCGCCGACTCACATGGCCCCGAAGCCTGCGTCGCCGGCTCCATCGGCGCCGTCCAACTCGAGTCCGGCACCGTCGAATCCGGCTCCTGCAGCGCCGTTCCACGGCTCCGGCTCGACAGGGTCGAGCGGCTCGTAAGCGACCGGACCGCATCGCGTTTCGCAAATCGCGAGGCGGCCGCCTTTGACCGTTGGCGACCACGGTCCGCATCCGGGACCGTGGTCGATGTTGCCGTACCTTGCATCGCTGGTGAGGGCTTGCTGGCAGGGTGGTTACTTATTGTTGGGTCGTAGGGGCAGATTAAATTTGTGTAAACGACTGCTCGGCAATGTGGCGGGAATGCAACATATTCAAATAATTTAAGAATTGCCCAAAAAAGTGTCGCCAAAATACGCTTTTTAATCTTGCCTGAATCTTCCGTTTCCGACCGTAATGGCGCGTCCCCCGGTGGCGTTGCGATGCTCGGCGGGGGGCACAAGGCTACTCCGAAGTGAGTTCGGAAGTTCGACAGTCGGGCAGTTCATTTCAGGGGAATGGGGGAATCATGAATAGACTCGCATGCGCCGCTGCGCTCGCTCTGGCCTGTTCGACCGCTTCGGGATTGGCGGCGGACATGAAGTTGAAGGCGCCTCCCCCGCCGGTGGTGGTAAGTCCGTGGGACATCGCGTTCGGCTCTGCGATCATGTCGGACTACAATTTCCGCGGCATTACACAGTCCAACCATCATCCGTCGGTCGCTGCCTATTTCGAGCCGCGCTATAATTTCAACGATAGCCTGCAGGGCTATGTGGGCATCTCGGGTGAGAGCATCTCATTCCCCAACCGGGCTGCGGCGGAGATCGATCTCTACGCCGGCATCCGGCCGACCTTCGGCAAGCTCGCGCTAGATTTCGGCTTCTGGGAGTATTGGTATCCGGGTGGCACGTGCTTCAACTCTGCAGTTCCCGGCGACTGTGCGGCGAATGCCGATGCCGTGACGGGCGGACTCCCAATCAACGGCAACGTCATCAAAGACGATCTGAGCTTCTGGGAAATTTATGCCAAAGCCACCTATACGGTGAACGATCAGTTCTCGTTCGGCGGCAGCGTGTACTGGTCGCCATCGGTTCTGAATTCGGGCGCCGACGGCACTTGGGTCGGCGGCACAGCAAAATACATTCTCCCGACCGTTCTTCCCAATGGCATCGGCTGGTTCATATCCGCTGATGTCGGCCATTGGTTCCTGGGCACCACTGATTCGTTCTATTGCGTTTCAGCCTTCAATACCGGCGGGTTTCCGGCTGGATGCGCAGGGACACTCTCTGGAGGGGTCCCCTACAGGAGCTACACTAACTGGGACGTCGGCCTTGCTTTCACCTGGAAGCAATTCACACTCGACTTGCGCTACTTTGACACGGACCTGAACAAGGGCGACTGCAACGCGTTCACGAGCGCCCAGAGTGCCCGGTTTGACGGTTCCTTCACGTCGATCAATCCCAGTGGATTTGGGACGAACTGGTGCGGCGCAACTTTCATCGCGAAGCTGTCGGTTGACCTGACCAAGGACAACTTGAAATAACCCCACGCTTCGCGGCCGGCGATAGCCCGGTACGCTTCATCTATCTTTGACCGCCGTCGCGCCACCCGACGGCGGTTAATTTTGATAGCTCCGGCACTTCAGGAGAATTGCTCGGCCTCCCCTTTCGCCGCCGGCCACCACTGCCTACATTTCCGTAGGCGGTGCCCGTGTGTGGGGCCGTTTTAAGGCGTCTCAAGCGCCCCATGACGATGTTTTGGTCGTGCCAACTGGGCGGCCGGAACAGGCTGAGGGAGTTGGCAATGAATTTCGAAAAATATACCGACCGCGCCCGCGGTTTCGTGCAGGCGGCTCAGTCGCTGGCGTTGCGAGAGGGCCACCAGCACTTCGTGCCCGAGCATCTGCTCAAGGTTCTGCTGGACGACCCGGAGGGCCTTGCGGCAGGCCTGATCGATCGCGCAGGCGGTCGGTCGCGCGAGGCCCTGGCGAGCGCCGAGGCGGCGCTTGCCAAACGGCCGAAGGTCCATGGCAGCGGTGCCGGCCAGATCTATCTTGAGCCGGCGCTGGCCCGCGTATTCGAAACCGCCGAGACGACCGCCGAAAAATCCGGTGATGCCTTCGTTACAGTGGAGCGCCTGCTGCTCGCGCTGGCCATTGAGAAAGACAACGAGGCGGGGAAAATCCTCAGCCGCGCTGGAGTGACGCCACAGACCCTCAATGCCGCCGTCGAGGCGCTGCGAAAGGGCCGTACCGCGGATTCGGCGTCGGCCGAGAATGCCTATGACGCGCTCAGGAAATACGCCCGTGATCTGACCCAGGCGGCCCGCGACGGCAAGCTCGACCCGGTCATCGGTCGCGATGAGGAAATCCGTCGCACCATTCAGGTGCTTTCCCGTCGCACAAAAAACAACCCGGTGCTGATCGGCGATCCCGGTGTCGGCAAGACCGCAATCGTGGAGGGTCTCGCCCTGCGGATCGTTAATGGCGATGTGCCCGAGAGCCTTGCGGACAAGAAGCTGCTTGCCCTTGACATGGGAGCGCTTATCGCAGGTGCGAAATACCGTGGCGAATTCGAGGAGCGCCTCAAGGCCGTACTCCAGGAGGTGACCGGATCCGACGGTGGAATCATTCTGTTCATCGACGAGATGCACACCATCGTAGGTGCCGGCAAGGCGGACGGAGCGATGGATGCTTCTAACCTGCTGAAGCCGGCTCTTGCCCGCGGTGAGTTGCATTGCATTGGGGCGACCACGCTCGACGAATACAAGAAGCACGTCGAAAGGGATGCCGCCTTGGCGCGGCGATTCCAGCCTGTCTACGTCTCCGAGCCAACCGTCGAGGATACGGTTTCGATTCTGCGCGGTCTTAAGGAGAAATACGAGCAGCATCACGGCGTTCGGATCACTGACTCGGCAATCGTTGCCGCGGCGACGTTGTCGAACCGCTACATCACCGACCGCTTCCTTCCTGACAAGGCGATCGATCTTATTGATGAGGCTGCAGCGCGGCTCAAGATGCAAGTCGATTCCAAGCCCGAGGAACTTGACACCATCGATCGCGAGATTGTGCGTCTGCGCATCGAGCAGGAGGCGCTCAAGAAGGAGCGCGATCCGGGCTCGCGCGCACGTCTGTCGGCGCTGGAGTTCGAACTCAAAGAACTTGAGAAAAAGTCCGCCGATATCACGAGCCGCTGGAAATCCGAAAAGGCAAAGCTCTCCGAGGCGCAGAAGTTCAAGACAGAGCTTGATCAACTTCGTATCGAGCTTGCCAATGTGCAGCGCCGCGGCGAATACCAACGCGCCGGTGAACTTGCCTACGGGCGGATTCCGGCGCTAGAGAAAAAACTCAAGGAGCTGGAGGCAACCGAAGGTAAGTCCGCCATGGTCGAGGAGGCCGTGACGGCCAATCACGTGGCCCAGGTGGTTTCGCGGTGGACTGGAATACCGGTCGACCGCATGCTCGAGAGCGAGAAGGAAAAGTTGCTCCATATGGAGGAGCAGATCGGCGCCCACGTGGTCGGCCAGGAAGAAGCGGTCCGGGCGGTATCAACCGCGGTGCGTCGTGCCCGCGCCGGGCTACAGGATCCGCACCGCCCGATCGGCTCGTTTATCTTTCTCGGGCCCACCGGCGTCGGCAAAACCGAACTGACCAAGGCCTTGGCGGCGTTCCTGTTCGACGATGAGACGGCGATGATTCGTCTCGACATGTCGGAATATATGGAGAAGCACTCGGTTGCGCGCCTGATCGGCGCGCCGCCCGGTTATGTCGGATATGAGGAGGGCGGCGCGCTCACCGAGTCGGTGCGGCGGCGTCCCTATCAAGTCGTCCTCTTCGACGAGATCGAAAAGGCTCACCCGGACGTTTTCAATGTGCTCCTTCAGGTGCTGGACGATGGCCGGTTGACTGACGGACAGGGGCGTACGGTCGACTTCCGCAATACCCTTATCGTTATGACATCGAATCTCGGATCCGAATATCTGGTCAACCAGCCCGAAGGCCAGGAAACGGAGGCTGTTCGAGACGCTGTCATGGCTACCGTGCGGGCGCGTTTTCGGCCGGAGTTCCTCAACCGAATAGATGAGATTATCCTCTTCCACCGGCTCAAGCGGGACCAGATAGCCGCCATCGTCGATATCCAGATGAAGCGGATCGAGAAGCTCCTGGAGGAACGCAAGATCGCAGTCGAACTCGACGCCAAGGCGCGTGATTGGCTTGCCAACAAGGGCTATGACCCGACCTATGGAGCGCGGCCTCTTAAGCGAGTGATCCAGAAGTACTTGCAGGATCCTCTCGCCGAGATGATCTTGTCGGGTCGGGTCAAAGATGGCGACAAGGTCGCCGTCTCGGCGACGAAGTTCGGCCTCAGCGTCAATGGCAAAGTCGCAGCGGCGGCGTAGCGACAGCTGTTAGAAACCAGATTATCTGCCGTGCCGTGCCCGCGACGGCGGGAGTGGAGATCTGGTGCGCCGCCGTGCTCTGGGTCGCCCGCTCAAGTTGGGCGATGACACACGAGGGCCGGTGAGCCCTCCGTACCACCGCGCTGGAACGCGGCCTAAGCATTCATCCAGGTGCGTACGCGGTCTACAAACTGTTTCGCCCCCCTCTTGGGCAGGCCATCAACTTTCAGCGGATTGAGCCCGCCGCTGCTTTCGATGGAAATCGAATCCCATACGAGTCCACGGTCGTGGGCCACCTCGGCAAGGTGCGACATCGGGAGATGCTCATCGTTCCGGGTCCACGGCGTGAGCCAAAAATCGACCTTCACAAGGGTGATGCCAAGTTGATCGGTCGAGAGACGGCTGGGAAACAGGAACTCCGTAAATCGCCCCCTCAGCAACGCCCACACCCGGCTTGAACGGACTTCGATCGATTTTCCCGTAGCAGTGGTTTGGCCGGACGCTGGGCTTGCGGGCTGGCTCATAAGGGTGGGCTCCCGGCCGCTCCGCGCTGTGTGGCGCCCGCCTGAGCGGCACGGGTCGGCTGGCTCATCATATTGTCAACCTTGTCGCGTTCACGCTCGAAAGATGCCAAGACCATTCCCTCCAGTACGCGTCCGCGCGGCAGCTTGATGCGCATCGGATCAACCAAGCGGTTGTTGACGAGAATCTCATAGTGCACATGGGCGCCGGTCGACAGCCCGGTTGATCCCACGTACCCAATCACCTGGCCCTGGCGGACCTTTACGCCTGGTTCGATGCCGCGCGCGAAAGCTGTCATATGGCCATAAGCGGTCTCATAGCCGTAGTTGTGCTTCAGGCGGATATATTTGCCATAGCCGGATTCCCAGCCTGCCTTCTCGACTGCGCCATTGCCCGCCGCATAAATCGGCGTGCCCATCGGGGCCGCCCAATCCACGCCGGTATGCATCTTGGTGTAGCCGAGGATCGGATGTCGACGCGAACCGAAACCGGATCGCATCAGGCCATCGTTCACGGGCTTGCGAACGAGGAACTTTTTCGCGCTTTTTCCAGTCTCGTCGTAATAGTCAACGATACCGTCGTCCGGTGAGAGATAGCGATAGTATTTCTTCAGCTCACCGCCAACTGTGAGCGATGCAAACAACACGTCGGGCTTGGCGTCGGTGTTCTCTTCGTCGCCCGCGTAAAGCACCTCAAGCGAGTCCCCGGGGCGCGCTTTGCGCTGAAAATCGACGTCGTAGGAGTAGACCCGGATCAATTCATCCACGACAGCGCGAGGAACGCGATTGCGCAACGCCGTCTCGTAGATGCTCTGGTAAAGCCGTACGCCCGACCCATCGTCCTCTTCTTCGTCGTCTTCGGCTTCTACAGCCGAGGCCTCCGCGGTCTGGACATCGACGCTCACATATCTGCCCAGATCCGACAACGCAGCCACGGCCTCAACGGTCGAGTCGCCGACCAGCATGACCCGCACCGGCTGGAGACGTTGGGTGCCGCGCACCGGCGATAGCAGTACGCGGAGCTTCTGACCCTCTTTAAGGTTGCCGTCGCGCGCGCGTGTGCCGAGCACCAAGGCGATCGCCTTGATCTCCTCGGGGGTCGCGCCGAGATCGCGCAAGATCGCGCTCAACGTGTCGCCCTTTTTGATCGGGATGAGGCGCTCGTTCCAGGGGTTACCGCCGGTCGCTTGCGCGGCGGTCTTTGCTAGCATGGTGATATTTTCCGCTGTAATGCGGGCTTCGAAAGGGGCATAGGGGTCGGCCGGCAATTCCTGTGTGGCATAGGCAAGACTGCCCGGGGCGGTACTCGCCAGTGCGAACTTGGGCGGCCAGTTAGCGGCATCCCGCACCTTAGCAAGGACCTCCTCCGGCGGCACCAAAGCAGCGATACGCATGCGCGGCATCACGCTCGCCAAGTCCCGCGTGACAAAAGAGACCTCCGCGTCCGGAGCAGCATCTGGACGCTCCTCGGCCGCGACCGCATCGTCGTCCATGTTGAGCAACGCTCGTTGCGGATTGAAGCGCGGAATATTGGCCGACAGCTCGGAAGTCGATAGCGTAAGATTGCTCGAAACACGTGTGAACGGCTTAACCCGCGGCACCTCGCGCTCACCGACCTTCGTCATCGCGGTGATGCGAATCACTTGACGCGCTCCATTGCTTTCCGTCACCGGAGGTAGACGGTCGCTCTTGCGGACGGTCGCGCGGCTGCCGATGCTGCTCCGCAAAACCGACTCAACCCGTTCCGGATTGGCAGCGAAGTGGGCCTCGCCGTCGAGAGCCGCGAAAACGGCGCCTCCCATTAGGGCGGCGCCGCACAAGCCGGTCAAAATGGTGCCGCTTAGCCAACGTACCGACACACGACTGCGATCGAAATCGGTGCGCAGTCCACCGTCCACGGACAGCGGCGGCTCGTTTCCGAGATCAATTACGCCGGACTTTGACCTGTAAGAGTCGCGCGCTTTTCCGTTATCCAATCTCCCGTCCCCCGCCTTCGTGCAGTTCCCACCTGAACCGCCGTCCTAACCCACTCGATCGCTGGAACTCGGTGAACTGGACGTCCCTGCAGCCCCGAATGAACACGGACCCACGTGATCAAGCACGTGATTGAGGCAATTTTCTTTTGCTTCGATCGTATTTGCGTTGATCGTGTAGCGAAGCCGGACCGGTGTGCCCGGTATCTCCCCGCGGTCGCAAGACGCCGCAAGATTGTGACAAGAATACGGCGATCGCCTATCGTAAAGAGAGGGTGTCAAGATACCTGCGGCCCAGGCATCTCGCCGAGCGTCAGGGCGAATAGTCGATCCAGCGAAAACGGCAAGATACATGGTTGACAATATCCGAGTAGGCGGCCTATATTTCGCATGCACGGCGCGCCGCCGCTCGGCGGAATGGCGCGCCTCCGAAGCTCTTCACTGATACTGGCGATCTGCCACCGACTCTAGTCGGAGGTAGTCGTTTCGCCGGCTCTGGAGTGTTTGGAGATGGGGATTCCATATGCCCCGGGCTGTTTGACAGGTGAATCGGAAGAAAGAGAAACGTGGACGGCGGAGTCCTTGCGGGTCGCGTGCATGTGGAGTTGTGGTCTATGTAAATAGACCGCGATTTCGTTGCGGCGCGGCCGGACGAGACTTCGGCGGTACACGTTTCAGGTCAACACCAAAAAATTCGTGATGCCGAGGGAAGGTCCTTGCGGTGCAAAATCGCTGGGGCATTCTTAACGCGCGCGAAAGTTTAGGTGGGACCTCGTCAAACGTTGTGATCAGCCGGAACAAAATCTCATCCAACTTGAGAGTTTGATCCTGGCTCAGAGCGAACGCTGGCGGCAGGCTTAACACATGCAAGTCGAGCGCTCGTAGCAATACGAGAGCGGCAGACGGGAGAGTAACACGTGGGAACGTACCCTTCGGTTCGGAATAACCCAGGGAAACTTGGGCTAATACCGGATACGTCCGTAAGGAGAAAGATTTATCGCCGAGGGATCGGC
>Ga0066395_10000024_pt1 | contig 47814 bp, 43 predicted proteins | sample PanSoiPlot1MoBio_FD_61218 | JGI IMG/M metagenome (GOLD analysis project Ga0066395, IMG submission 61218) | Tropical forest soil microbial communities from Panama analyzed to predict greenhouse gas emissions - Panama Soil Plot 1 MoBio | ecosystem: Environmental > Terrestrial > Soil > Tropical... | reverse complement strand
CTGTCGCGGACGACGGTCAGGCTGCAGCTCGGCGACGGACCGTTCGCCCCCAACGTGCTCGGCCTGCCGGCGTTCGATGCCGACGCGGAGCGGACGATCGCCGCGTTCCTTTCGGGAGACCGATCGGCGTGGACGGGCGAGCGGCAGGCGTTCATCGACCGCCTGCGCGCGCTGTCGGTGCTGGCGCCGCTGTTCGCCGACTGACCTCACGCCGGGCGCGTGATAAGACGATCGGCCGATGCGCAGCCGGCACGAACTGTTCGACTACCATCGCAGCCTCCTCGACGATCGTGTTCGCACCGAGGCGTTCCGGCGCGCGATTGCGGGCGCGGTCAGACCGGGGCACGTCGTGGTCGACCTCGGGTGCGGCAGCGGGATCCTGTCGCTGTTCGCGTGCGAGGCGGGTGCGCGTCGCGTCTACAGCATCGAGGCCGGTCCGGTCATCGAGCTGGCGCGCGCGGCCGCGGCGGCTAACGGCTTTGGCGACCGCATCGTCCCCGTCCAAGGCGGCTCGAAGGCGCTGACGATCCCGGAGCCCGCCGACGTCCTGGTCGGTGAAATCCTGGGGCACGGCGGGCTCGACGAACAGATCCTGAGCTTCTTCATCGATGCGCGGCGGTTCTTGCGGCCCGACAGCGTCGTGATTCCGCGGCAGGTGGAGATCCTGGTTGCGCCAACCAGCGCGCCCGGCCGGCACGCGCGCGTGGTCGGCTTCTGGGATCGGGTTCATGGCTTCGACTACTCGACCGTGAAGAGCTGGGCTTCGCGGCAGACGTATGCGCTGGAGACCAAGCCGGACGAGCTGGCAGCCGAAGCGGCCGTCGTGGCCTCCATCGATCTGTCATCGGTCACGTCGCCGTTCGTGTCGGGCGACGTGCAGTTTCGGTTCGCCGACGCGACGGTGATTGATGGTTTCGCATCGTGGTTCCGGGCGCGGCTCTCGGCCGACGAAGTCCTGTCGAACGGGCCGCCCCTGCAAACGCCGAGCTGGCGTCAGATGTTTCTCCCCCTCGAGGTCCCTTTGCCCGTCGGCGCCGGCGACATCCTGAACGCGAACATTTCGACACTGGACGGGCAGGTCTGGCGGTGGCGCGGCGAGACGGCGCCCAAGAATCGCGATCAGCGACGATCCTTCGATCAGTCGACGTTCACGGGTTTCCCGGTCATCCGGAAGGAGATCTCGGAGCAACTCGATTCGGAGATTCCCGCCGGTTCACCCCGCACCGCCGCGGCGACATTCGTGTTGGAGTCGCTGGCGGGCACGGCCAGCGTCGATGCGCTGGCCGACCTGGCGCAGGCGCGCTTCCCGGACGTGTTTCCGACGGCCTGGGCGGCGAAGCACTTCGTCCGGCAGATCTTGCGGCTGCTCTAGCGAGCCGCGAGCGCCGTCTCGGGCGCGCGGGTCGTCGGCGCCGCCGGGGCGCCGTGCAGGAAGGACTCGAAGAACGCCAGCGCGGTCTTGACCGCTTCCATGCGCATGTAGCGCGCCGAATCCCAGAGCGTGCTCGGCACGCTGACGGCGACAGCGTCGATTCCGGCCTGCTTGGCGAGGAACACGCTGCGCGCCGTGTTGACGTCCTGGGTGCAGATCACGGCGTCGGTGATGTCGAAGACGCCGGCGGCGCGATTCATCGTCTCGCGCGTGCGTGAGCCGCCCGCGTCGACCAGGATGTCGGCATCGGCGACGCCGTGCTCGCGCAACCAGGAGCTCATCACGGACGCCTCGGGCGCCGCGGCCGTGTCGTTGCCCGACACGAGGATCTTCTTCACCCGTCCGCCGCGGTAGAGCATCAGCGCGGTCTCGAGACGGTCGCGCAGATGATAGAAGGGCTGGCCGCCGACGACGCGCGCGCCCGGCACGATCGCGACGCTGCGGGCCGGTGCCGACGCGGCCGACGCGTAGACACGGCCGTTCGCCGCGCGCGCCACCCAGACGTTCGACCCGACCAGCCCGGCGCCCGCCAGCAGAAGCAGCGCGCTCGCGATCCCGCCCGCGCGCACCAGCCTCCGTCGCAGAGGGGCATTCATTCACTCTGAAAATCGGGTGGCCGTGGCGCGCGCTTGAGACGCTCGACGCACGCGTCAGCAGCCTGGCGCGCCGCGGGCCGCGCGCGTCAGTGATTTGGCACGTAGTACGTCCGCGTCGGTGGTGCCGGCGGCTTGGGCGGCTTCCCGTCGAGCGTGTTCAGAATGCGCTTTTGCTCGGGCGAGCGCCAAAGCGCGAAGCTCCTCAGCCGCTCGAACTTGCGCTTGGTCGCCTGGAAGGTACCGTTGCGCGCCGTCAGATCGGCATAGATGGCGGGCGCGAACAGCACGCCGAAGACGGCGACGAAGATGACGACGCCCCAGACGGCCCACTTGAACAGCCGCAGCCGCACACTGACCGCCATCCTGATACCCTATCGGATATCGGCCATCGGCGGCGCGGTCTTGAGGTAAAGTCTCCCGTCCGCCCCCCGTCGAGGAGCACGTAGCATGCGTAACTTCCGTATCTCGCTTTGGGCCGTCGCGTCCTTCTGCGCCCTGCTCGCCGCCTGCGCCGGCGGTTCGAGCGGAACAGGCGCCGCGGGAACATCCGGCGGCACCGCCGGCACGACCGGCACCGCCGGCACCGGCAGCGGCGCCGCGGGCACGACCGGCAGCGCGGGCAACGGAGCGGCCGGCACCACGGGCGCCGCGGGCAGCGCGCAGGGCGGCCAAACCGGCACCGCCGGCACGACCGGCACCGCCGGGACGACCGGCACCGCGGGAACGACCGGCACCGCCGGCACAACCGGTACGGCCGGCACGACGGGCAGCGCGGGCAACGGTGGCACGACGGGCAACGCCGGCACCAGCGGCACCGCGGGCACCGCCGGCACGAGCGGCGGCCGCGGCGGCACGGGCGGCGGTGGCACTGCCGGCCGTGGTGGCGGCGGTGGCGGTACGGCAGGCGCTGGCGGCGCGACCGGAACCGCGGGTACTGGCGGTTCGACGTCGACTGGCTTCTTCAGTGACAACTTCGAGTCGGGAACCGTCGGCATGCAGCCTCCCGGCTGGAACAACTTCATCGCCTACATTTCCAACGGTCAGAACCCGAATGGCCAGACGTTGGCGCTCGTCGACAACACGCGCGCGCACTCCGGGACCAAGTCGATTCACTTTCACGGTGGACAGCAGCCGACGCAGCTGACGAAAGCCCTGCCGAGTGGCACCAACAAGCTCTACGCTCGCGCATGGATCTACTTCACGCGCCAACTCGGCATGCACCCCGGCGCAAATCACGAGACATTGCTCGGGATCCGCAAGGCAGTCGGCACGGTGAACGACGAAGTTCGCTTCGGCGAAATCAAGGGCGTCATCGGCACCAACGAAACGCCGAGCGACAACATTTCACCGCTCATGGCGCAATGGGGCATGGGCCCGGTGGTGGCGGCTGACGCTTGGCAGTGTATCGAGGTCGCCTTCCTGGGCGATCAGCCCCAGAACACACTCTACGCGTGGGCCAACGGAACGCTGGTCCACTCGATCACCTCACCCAGCGATTGGCAGAACAGTCCGGGGCTTCCGATGAACTGGCTGAGCGGAAAGTTCGTCGAGTTCATCATGGGCTGGCAGAGTTTCAGCGGTATCGACACCGACCTCTGGATCGACGACGTCGTCCTGAGCACCTCGATGATCGGATGCAACTGACGAGTCAGCGCACGAGCTGACCGTAGAGCATCACATCGGCAGGGAGGCGCACGATGAACGCGCGCGGGTCCGTGGTTCCATCGCTGCCGGCCCACTGCATGGACGGATAGCTGAACGGGCTACTCATGCCGATAAAGTCGGGACGGCCGTCACCATCGTGATCAGAGAACGCCACGATGCTGGAGCCGGTGAGATGGGAAAGACCGTTCAAGACAGCACTCGGACCCGTTGTAGCGCCGCGATAGAGAATTGGGGCCGCTGCATTCGTGCCGACGAGGAAGTCCGAAAAGCCGTCGCCGTCGATATCGAAACCACCGGCGGCCGCAGAAGTTGTCGTATCGGTCCAAGTCTTAGCCACGCTTACAGGTAGTGTCGCCGCTCCTCGATAGAGGGCGTAGTTCGTGCCGGCGAGGACGATCAACGCATCGTCGAACCCGTCGCGGTCGACGTCGCCAACGGATTCGATTTGATACGTCGCGGCGTTCGTTGCGATGTCAACCGCTGTGGCCGTCGGGTGTGGGCCACCCGCGAAGAGCTGCACTAGCCCGCCATTGGATCCGCCATCGCTTATCGCCGTGAGGGCGATGTCCTCGAAGCCATCGCCATTTAGGTCACCTACCCGCCCTGAGTGATTGAGAGTGTAGGCGTTCACATAGGGTCCTGGAATCGAGAGGTCGGGAATGTTGGCGATGACGGTGTTCCCGAAGAAGATGCGCAGCTCCGTCTGGGGCGTCGTGATGCTGTAGGCCCACTGCACGATGAGGTCTGCGAAGCCATCGCCGTTCAGGTCGCCCGCAGAGTTGGTCTGTATCAGTGTCGACGGCCCACCGGCCGTTTTGGTGAGGAGTAACGTCACCGGAGCCGTGAGAGTCGGCGCGCCAAAGTAGATCGTTGGAACCTGGCCGCTGCTCGGCGTGTAGTCGGTCGAAGTGAAGAAATCGCCGAAGCCGTCACCATTGACGTCGCCCGAAAATGTCGGCGTTGCTCCAACGTGGTCCGGAATCGTAATGCTCGGCGCGCTGACGTCGAATTGCGAGGCGCCGAAATAGACTTCGATGCCGCGGCTGCTCGGCGCCAGAAGGTCGCCATAGCCGTCGCCGTTGATGTCTTCGCGGACGCGGCCGACGTGAAGGTAGCGGACCTCGGACCAGGAGCCGCAGCGGGTACTCGCGTCGCAGGCGCGCACGCGCCAGGCGTAGAAGGCGCCGACCGGTGGGGTGGTGGCGACCTTCAGATCGGCTGCTGGCGAGTAGCTGAGACCGGCGATGCCTTTGGCGTCGAGCTCGGGGCTCGGGAAGGTGCACGTGTCCAGTGCGCCTGGCGCGCACGAATCGTCCGCCTGGACTTCGTACGTCGTGGTTCCGCAGGTCGGCGCGACGGCGGCCCACGAGAAGGTCGGTCGCAACGTCGCCAGTGCCGTCGGGGCATGCAGGCTGCCGGTGTACGCGCCGCGCATCGGTCGCCGAAGCTGCGGCGCCGCTGGGGGCGACGCACCGTCGCACGCCATCGGTGCGTTATCTAGCCCTCCATCGCCAGAGTCGTCGCCGCCAGCACCGTCCGCAAGCCCCGCACCGCCGCCTCCGCCGGAACCGCTCGTTCCGCTGTCCGGAGGACTCGTGCGGAGGCTCTTGTAACAGCTCGGGGCCGCAACCAGCGCAAGTGCGGCGACTAAAGCGCGCATGCCACGACCACTCCTCACGTTTGCCTCGCTGAACGAATGCAGTTGTATCGGGATCTCGGCCCGAACGGTTGCTCAAAATTTTGTTCAAGTCTGAGCGCCGAGCGTGCTGACGACGGCCGTCGCGACCGCGGCCGGTGCTTCGATGGGCACCAGGTGGCCGACGTCGGGGAGGGTGACGATCTCCCCGCGGCGGCCTTCGGTGGGCGCCACGATGCGATCGTCGGCGCCGTCGAGCCAGGTGACGGGACAGGCGAGGGCGCCGAGGCGCGCGCCCAGGTTTGCGTCGCGCACGATCGCGAAGTCGGCGCGCACGACGTCGGCGGGCGTGATGTCGCCCGCCGCCAGGAAGCCGCGGCGGACCGCCGGCTTCGCGCGGGGCGACAGCGCGTGCTCGGCGAGCCACGCCACCACGCGCGCCGGGTCGTCGCGCAGCAGCCGCGCCAGCTCGGGATCGACGCCGAGGCGCGGCGCGGCCGCGCAGAGGACGAGGCCCCGCACCTTGTCCGGCCAGGCCAGCGCCGCCTCCATCGCCACCAGCGCGCCCAGCGAGTGGCCGACCAGCACCGACGGGCCGAGGCAGAGCGTGCCCGCCAGCTCACCGACGGCGTCGCGGTACCGACCCAGCGTCAAGCCGCGCGCGCCGTCGAGCGCGGCGCCGTCCGCCGCGCTGGGGCCGTGGCCGGGAAGATCGATCGCGATCGCGTGCCCGGCGCGCGCCACGCGCGCCAGCGCCATCAGCCAGATCGCGGACGACGCGCCCGCGCCGTGGATCAGCAGGGCCGACGGCCGCCCGGGGCGGCGCTCGCCGCGCTCGGCGTAGTGGACGCGGCCGGCATGGGCGAGGTTGATGTAGGGCATCGCGGGCCCTCACCCTAACCCTCTCCCCGCCGAGCGGGGAGAGGGGATCAGGACTTCAGCTTTTTGATCTCGGCGATGAGCGCCGGGATGGCCTTTTCCCACGTGTCGACCAGGCCGTAGTCGGCGACCTGGAAGATCGGTTCGTCGGGGTTCTTGTTGATCGCGACGATCACCTTCGAGCCCTTCATCCCCGCGAGGTGCTGGATCGCGCCGGAGATCGCGACCGCGATGTAGAGCTGCGGCGCCACCACGCGCCCCGTCTGCCCCACCTGCAGCTCGTTCGGGACCATGCCCGCATCGGCGGCCGCGCGGCTCGCCCCGAGCGCGCCGCCCAGCAGATCCGTCAGCTCCTCCAGCACCTTGAAGTTCGCTCCCTCGCGCATGCCACGCCCGCCGGACACGACCACCTTCGCCTCGCCCAGGTCCGGCCGCGCGGTCTTCTGCGTCGCGTGCAGCGCCACCAGCTCCGCGCCCAGCGCATCGACCGCGCCGACGGCGACGTTCTCGATCGGGCCCGCGCCGCCGCCCGGCGCCGATGGCGGAAACGCCGTCTGGCGCACGCTCGCAACGACGACACTGCCAGCGACCTCGACGTCCTCGATCGCGTTGCCCGCGTAAGCCGGCCGCTTGAAGCGGTTCGCGCCCAGGATCGCCGTGACATCCGACGCCATCCCCGCGCCCAGCAGCGCCGCCGCCCGCGGCAAGACGTCCTTGCCGGTCGACGACGCCGTGCCGAGCAGCGCGCTCGCGCCCGCCCGCTTGACCGCGTCGGCGAGCTGCGGCGCCCAGGTCTCCGCCAGCGGCGCCTCCAGCTTCGCGTCGTCGTAGACCAGCACGCGCTTCGCGTGCTGTGCCGCCGCCGCCGCCGCCGCCGCCACGCCCTTGCCGATCACGACCGCGCACAGGTCGCCGCCCGCCTGCTTCGCCAGCGCCGCGCCCGCCGTCAGCGCCGGCAGCGACGACGTTCGCACGCCTTTTTCATCCGATTCGCAGAAAACGAGGACGGCGCCCATCAGATCACCTTCGCCTCGTTGTGAAGCTTCGCGACCAGCTCCTCCACGGACGCGACCTTGACGCCCGCCTGCCGCTGCGGAGGCGCCTCGTACGCGTTCACCTTCATCGTCGGCGCCGCGTCGACGCCCAGCTCGGCCAGCGTGACGTCTTTGATCTCCTTCTTCTTCGCCGCCATGATCCCCTTCAGCGACGCGTAGCGCGGCGACTCGTCCCACTCCGCCTCCGCTCCCGCCAGCCCCTCCGCGCGCACCGCCTTCTTGCCGATGATGCGCAGGTCGACGGTCACGACCGCCGGCAGACGCACCCGCTTCTCCTCGACGCCCGCGTCGACCTCGCGCGTGACCGTCGCGCTCTTGCCGTCAGTCGCCAGCCGCATGCTCGCCAGGAACGTCGCCTGCGGCCACCCGAGCAGGCCCGCCAGGATCTGGCCCACCTGGTTCGAGTCGCCGTCGACCGCCTGCTTGCCGAGCACCACCAGATCCGGCTTCTCGCGCTCGACCACCGCCTTGACGACCCGCGCGACCGCCCACGCGTCCAGCCCCGCGTCGTCGCCCCCGACCAGGATCGCCCGGTCCGCGCCCATCGCCAGCACGCCCCGCAGCTGCTGCTGGACGTCCTTGGGCCCGATGCTGAGCGCGACGACCTCGCCCGATCGCGCGCCGCCCTTGCCGGCCTCGGTCAACCGCAGCGCGGTCTCGACCGCGTACTCGTCGAAGGTGTTCAGCTGCCAGGTCGCGGCCCCAAGATCGATCTTGCCGCCGCCAAACTTCAGCTTCTGCTCGGGGTTCGGAACCCGCTTGCAAGTCACCAGGATTTTCACGGGGGTGACTATAACTATCGACTCAACCCACCGCGAGCCTGAGCGCCTCTTCCAGGCAAAGCAGGATCTCGTCGTCGATGTCGACCAGGTAGACCGTCGCCGGTTTCGGTTGCCGGTGCGCGCGCAATTCGTCGACCATCGCGCGTGCCGCGTCCGCCGGATCGACGCCACCCAGGCCCGTCCCCATGCCCGGAATCGCCAGCACCTCGATCCCGAGGCGCGCCGCAGCCAGCAGCGCCGCCCGCGTCGCGCGCCGCACGTTCTCGACGCCGACCTTCATCCCCGGCTGCTCCATCGTCGGCGCGTGAATCACCTGCTTCGCGAACAGCTTGCCCGCGTTGGTGACGACCGCCGCTCCGACGGCGATCGGCGCCAGCGACATCGCCTCTTTCTGGATGCTGGGGCCCCCCTTGCGGGACAGGGCCGCCGCCACGCCGCCGCCCATAATCCCCATAGAATTCGCAGGGTTAACGACCGCGTCCACCGCCATGGTGGTTATGTCGGATTTCGCGAGATGAATCTGCATTTGGGGGCTAGAGCGCCGCGTGCGCCCTCACCTTAACACCCCCGCTCGCGTAATCGCAAAATCGGGCCGAGGCCTCAGCCGAAGATCTGCTCCAGCTCCTGCTCGACCTTCTGCGTGTCGGCAGAGCGGGCGACCGACAGCTCCTGGACGATCAGCCCCTTGGCCGTGTCCAGCATGCGACGTTCGCCGAACGAGAGCGGCTTCAAACCCTTGAGCCGGTAGAGATCGCGGAAGACCTCGGCGACCTCGAACAACGACCCGGACTTGATCTTCTCCATGAAGCCCCGGTAGCGACGGTTCCATGTCTGGCGATCGATGTGGACTTCCTTGTCCCGCAGGATCTCCATCACCTCTTCTATTTCCGCGCGGCCGGCGACTTTGCGCAGCCCGACCTGTTCCGCCTTGTCGGTCGGCACCAGGATCCGCAGGCCCGTCTCGAGGCCGCGCAGAACGTAGAAGTTCTGGATCTTGCCGTAGACTTCTTTTTTCTCGATGCCGACGACCTCGGCCACACCCTGCGAGGGATAAACGGCCTTGTCGCCAATCGTGAATTCGCCCGTCATCGTCGACATTCCGACCTCCTGATTTTCAGGGCTCTGCCGGGCGCACTGGCCCGACGCTTCGGCTGACGGCTCCACCCCCCGGTCCAGCTCAGGTGATGACTCGTACCTCCACCTACAAAGTAGTCGGCCGGCGACGGTAATGTCAAGCGCTGGATTTTTACCGCGCGACCCCCGCGGCCTGCGCTATCTTGCGCCGCTGGATGGCGCGCTATGCCTTCGATGACCCAATGGCGGTGGCGGTGAGCAGCTCGGGCGGTGGCTGGTCGAAGCTGTTCTATCTGCTGCTGGCGGGCGCGGGCATCGGGTTCGCCGGCTACGTTTACCTGATTCCCTACCAGAAGATGGAGCACGCGGTGGGCGGCAACCAGTCGGCCGTCGCCGACGAGCGCCGGGCGGCGGAAAGCGCGATCGCCGAGCGCGACCGGTTGAAGGCGGACGTCGAGAGGTACAAGGTCGCCGTGGCCGAAAAGTCGACGTCGGACGGGAAGCGCAAGGCGTCGATCGACACGCTGGCGACCACGCTGAAGCCAGGGCTGGAGGCGCTGGGCGCGACGATCGTCGCCGATCCGGCCGCGGTCATGGTCAGCTTTCCCTCCACCAAGATCATCGACTCGAACGGCATCGACGTTTCGGAGAGCAACGGGATGGCGGCGATGAAGATCCTCGCCGAAGCGGCCAAGCGAGAGAGCGCGAAGGTTCGCATCCGGGCACGCTCGTCGGCCGCGGCGCCGCCCAAGGAGCTGCGCGGCCTGTTCCACACCGCTGGAGAGATGAACGCCGTGCGCGCCGCGCGCGTGATGTCGGCGCTCGAGCACGCGGGCGTCGCGCCGGCGCGCATCACGATCTTCGGCGACGTCGCGGAGAAGGGTGCGTCGGCGCGCCCGGCCCGCGGCAAGAAGGCGGTCGTCGCCACCGGCGATCGCGTCGAGCTCGAGATCGAGCCCGAGTAAACACGTGCGCAGTCGCGGGCGCTGGACGCTGCTCGCGATGGTCGCGGGTCTGTTGGCGTCGGCGCGTCCGGCGGCAGCCTACGATTTCTCGCTGGGCCTGCGCACGATCGGCCAGGGCTACCAGGTGCGCCGGTTCGCCGCTGACGGCAGCAACGAGCTCCTGTCCCGGCGCCGGCTGACCCAGTACATGGACCTGTCGGTGTTCGATCTGGCGCCCGCGGGCTGGCGCGGCGACGACGGCGATCGCAACATCATCTACTTCGACGCGTCGTTGCGCTTCGACAGCGACTTCGGCGGCTACTTGCTGGGGCGGCCGACCGGTCCCGACGAGATCCGCGAGCTGCAGCAGAACCAGTTCGACATCCTGTACGCGTTCCTGGGTGGCCGGAACATCGGCGGCCGCGTGGATTTCGAGCTGGGTCGTCAGATCCATTTCGATCTGGTCGACTTCTTCGCCTACGACGGCGGAGACGCAATCGTGCACATCACCCGCAAATTTTCGGTCGAGGCGTACGGCGGCACCGAGGTGCGCGGCGAGCTGCCGCTCTCGGCCCCGATCTACGAGCTGGACGGCACCAGCGCCGGATCGCGCGACCCGGCCACGCGACCGGATCAGAATTCGATGCTGCGGCCGCTGGCCGGCGTGGCGGTGGCGGGCGGCAGCGACGGCGGGCCGCTGTTCGCGCGGCTCGCCTACCGGCGGGTCTGGTCGGCGACCGCGGATCAGCTTCCCGGCGAGCCCTCTTCCGGCGTCAACGACGAGAAGCTGTCGCTGACCGCGTTCGCGGCCTGGCGCGACCGCATCCAGGCCGCGGGCGGCGTGCGCTTCAACCTCTTGCTGGGCGAATTCGACGACGAACAGCTGATGGTCAAGCTGCGGACGTTCGGGCGGCAGTGGCTGACGCTCGAGTACGTGTACCTGGCGCCGACCTTCGACGGCGATTCGATCTGGAACGTGTTTTCGAGCGGGGCGTACCGCGATCTGCGCGGCACCTACGAGCTGGCGCTGGGGCCCGAGGTCAAGGCGTACGGGCGCGGGTTCGCGCGCTTCTTCACGGCGTCGGGCCACGCCGGCGGCGCCAGCGTGGGCGCGACCTGGCGGCGCGGGCGGGGCCTCGTGCGCGGCGACGGTTACTGGGAGGACGGCTTCGGCGGGCTGAAGCTGGGCCTCGATGCCTCGGCGCGGATCGCGCTGCGGCGGACGTTCGAGCTCGAGGGACGGCTGACCGGCTACCACTGGCACGCCGACGCGTCGTCGGACATCTCTTCGGCCACCGCGCGCGCGACCAACGACGCGGGCGTCGTGTTCGGCGGGCAAGCGGGGGGGCGCTGGCTGCTGGGCCAGGGCGTGCGCCTGCACCTTCTGTTCGAGGACAACGTCGGCACCTACTACCTCAGCCAGTTCCGGGGTCTGGCCGTCGTGGAGGTCGACGCCTCGCTATGAAAATGGGGGGACCGCCCGGCGGCTTGGGCAGGGAACTGCTTGGCGCGGCGTCGGCCGCCGCCTCTGCGTCCCCCCATCCCCCCGCGGCTCCTCGCGGTGAAGCCGCGTCTCGCCGCCGACTTGCCGCCGCGGGCGCCGTCTTGGTCGTTGCCGCCGCCGCGGTCGGCGCCGCGCTGGGGGCGGACGGGCACGCGCCGTCGCCGCTCATCTACCCGGCCGAGACGATCCCGCTCGCGTTCGATCACGCGCAGCACGCGCGGCTCGGGGCGACCTGCGAGGGTTGCCATCAGAGCGCGCTGACCTCGACCTGGGCCTCCGACAACCTGATCCCGCCCGAAGCGGCTTGCCGTTCCTGCCACAAGATCGATCGCACGCAGCCGGCCAAGGCGGTGCCGAAGGGGCAGGGGGCGGCCCGCTGCGACGCCTGCCACACCGACGGGAAGGGCGGCGTCTGGATGCCGGGCGCGGGCGCCGCGGTCGAGCCGCCGCGCGTGGCGCTGCCGCACCCGAACTTGAAGTTCAACCACAAGCTGCACGCCCAGCGCGGGATCGCCTGCGCGCTCTGCCACGCGAACGCCGAGATGCAAGACGGACCGGTCACCCGGGTCGACTTGCCGCTGATGGCGAGCTGCCTCGGCTGTCACGACGGCAAGCAAGCGACCGCACGCTGCTCGGCCTGCCACATCACCGAACCGGACGGCCGGCTGAAGACGAAGCTGGTCAGCGCCGCGACGATGGCGGTGGGCGGCACGGGTCCGCTCGTGCCGTCGGGATCGCTGCGCGGCATCGACGCCCACGGACCGACGTTCCGTCGCGATCACGCGGTGGCGGGGCGCGACGAGAAGTATTGCCTGTCGTGCCACAAGCGGAACGAATGCATCGACTGCCACGGCGGTGTCGTGCGCCCGCCCGACATTCATCCTTCCGACTACGTCTCGCTACACGCGGTGGACGGACGCCGCAACACGCCCGATTGCTCGGCGTGCCATCGCACCCAGAGCTTCTGTGTTGGTTGCCACCAACGGAGCGGTGTCGCGTCCGACCCCGAAGGCGGGGCCCCGGGCCGGCGCCCGAACAATCCCTTCGGCACGGGTACGGGACTGAAGAGCTTCCACCCGCCCGGCTGGGTTCGCGACGCGACGGGCGCCGTGATCAGCACCCCGCGGTCGACCAGCCATTCGCTGGCTGCCAAGCGCAACATCCGCTCCTGCGCCTCGTGCCACCGCGAGGAGAGCTGCCTCGCCTGCCATTCGACCGACCCGGCCCGCGGGCCGTCGTTCTCGCCGCATGGCGCGAACTTCGCTGGCACAGCGCGTTGTCGGTTCCTGGCGGCGCGGAACCAGCGCGCCTGTCTCAAGTGCCACGCGGTCGGGTCGATGCAACTGACGTGCGACTAGGCACTAACTGGGTGCGCACCCGGGGCGCAGAAAATGCGGAGGCGTCGAATCTCGCGGGCTTTTTCGGCGGCGTTATAATTTGATGGTGGTCGTTCCTGCATTGATTGTTTCGTGTCTCGCCATGCCCGCCGACGGACTGGCGACTGAACCCCCGCCAGGGATCTTCGATCCGGTCGCGGCGCGCGCCGAGCACATGACGCCCCCCGAAGAGCGCCCGCTTTCCAAGAAGGAAGAGTGGCTGCGCGAGAAGGCGCTGCGTCCCGATTTTCGCATCAGCGACAATGAGCTGGAACGCGCGGCGAATCCGTCCCGGCGCGAAAAGGCCGCGCGCGCGAAGCAGCTCGCGAACGCGAAAGGCCCCGAGCCGCTGGTCCGTCCGGGCGAGCGGATCGAGCCGGTGACGACGCTGTTCAACATCTGGACGCACGAGGCGCTGCCGATCCTGCCGGGCGAGGCGCAGACCCTGCAGAGCCGCTTCCACGTCTTCCTGCGCGATCACTTCACCAACCAGGCGACGCACATGGACACGCGCCTCATCGGCGTGCTGACGCACGTGGCGGGCAGGTTCTCGGCGCGGCGGATTGACGTCGTGTCGGGGTATCGCTCGCCGAAGTACAACCTGATGCTGCGCAAGAAGGGGCATCAGGTCGCGCGCGACAGCCAGCACACGCACGGCAATGCGGTCGACTTCCGCATCCGCGGCGTGGGGACGCGCGAGGTGCTGCACTACGTGCGCTCGTTGCACGTCGGCGGCGTCGGCTTCTACCCGCACTCGCAGTTCGTCCACAGCGACACCGGCCGCGTCCGCTACTGGACCGGTTCGTAGCCTATTCTGGTCCCCTCGCCCCGCGAAGCGGGGAGAGGGTTAGGGAGAGGGGCGCGCTACTTCCGGCGCAGCGCGATCAGCTGGTTCAGCGAGCCGGAGGCGAAGCCGGCGAGATCCAGGGCGACGAAGGTGAAGCCGTGGGCGCGGCCGGCCTTGACGATCGCCTCGCGGGCGTCGAGGGCGCGCGGCATGTCGGCGACGTCGATCTCGAGGCGCGCGACGTCGCCGTGGTAGCGGACGCGCAGCTGGCGGAAGCCGAGCGCGCGCAGCGCGTCCTCGAAGCCGTCGACCTGGCGCAGCCGCTCGGGCGTTATTTCGGTGCCGTAGGGGAACCGCGACGACAGGCAGGCGAGCTGCGGCTTGTCCCACGTCGGCAGGCCCAGGTCGCGCGACAGCGCACGTACGTCCGCCTTCGTCAGGCCGGCCTCGACCAGCGGGTGGCGCGCGCCGCGCTCGTTGGCGGCGGTCAACCCGGGCCGGTGATCGCCGAGGTCGTCCAGGTTCGTGCCGATCAGGACCTCGGCCACGCCCAGCGCGTCCGCGCGCGGGCGCGCGATCTCCAGCAGCTCGGCCTTGCAGTGGTAGCAGCGGTCGGTCGGATTCTGGGCGAACCCGGGCCGTTCCAGCTCGTGCGAATCGACGACCTCCAGGCGCGCGCCGATGCCGGCGGCCAGCTCGCGCACGGAGCTTCGCTCGCTCGCCGCCATCGTGATCGACACCGCCGTCAGCGCCACGCAGTGCTCGCCGAGCGTGTCGTGCGCGACCTTGAGGAGCAGCGTCGAGTCGACGCCGCCCGAAAAGCAGACCAGCGCCGAGCGGTAGCCTGCGATCACGGCGCGGAGGCGATCGTGCTTGTCGGCCAGCGAGGGCCCAGCCAGAGCGGGCGAATCGGCGGAGGGCAACATGAGACGCGACAAATATAGGACAAAAAGTTAGGATTTCGCAGCCGTGGAGGGCGCCTTGCGCGTAATCGCGATTGTGGCCGTGGTGGCGATGGCCGGGTCGGTGGGCGCGCAAACGAAGACTCAGGCCGCACGCGAGGCCGCCGAGAACGGCCGGCGCGCCTACAACCTGAGCCACTGGGACGAGGCGGTCACCGACTTCGAGAAGGCGTACCAGCTATCGGGCGATCCCGCGCTGCTGTTCAATCTCGCGCAAGCTCACCGCCAGGCCGGCCACGGCAGTGAGGCGCTGCGTTTTTACAAGGCGTACCTCCGCGAGCAGCCGAGTGGGCCGAACCGCGAGATCGCCGAGAAGCAGCTGAACGAGCTGCAGGCGCAGAGCCTGCACGATTCGTCCGACGTTCCGAAGGCAACCGCGTCGCTGCCCGCGCCGCCCGCGCCGGCCGCGCCGGCCGCCGCACCGCCGCCGCCGCCGGTCCAGGTCGCGCCGGCTCCGTCGCCGGCGCCGACGTCGCCGTCAGCCGTGCCGGCTGCCAGCGACGCGCCCGTCGTGGTCGCGCCGCCCCCGCCCGCGCGCGGAACACCGTTGCCGCGATGGCTGCCTCTGGCGGGCGCGGTGACGACGGTGGCACTGGCAGGCGCTGCGGCCGGGTTCGGCATCTCGGCGTCGCACCGCTACGACGAGCTCGCGATGTCGTGCGGTCGGACGACGGCCGGCTGCGCCGCGAGCGACGTTGACGCGGTCAGATCGCGCGACAAGATCGCGACCGCGCTCTGGATTGCCGCTGGCGTGGTGGGCGTGGGGACGGGCGTCGCGATCGTCGTCAACACGCACGAGGCGGGCGTCTCGGCGCTCTGGAGGTTCTAGACATGCGGGCCGCTCGCGCCGTCGTCGCCACCGCCGTCGTCGCCTTCTGCGGGTGCACGCACGACTACAATGCTTTGACGGGGAGCCCGGGAACGGGCGGGACGGCTGGAACGACAGGCGCCGGGGGAAAGGGCGGCGCTGCGGCCGGCGGCACGGGCGGAGCCGTCGCCACCGCCGGAACGGGCGGCAGCGCGGCCGGTGGAAAGGGCGGAACGGCCGGCGCCGCGGGGACCGGCGGCAGCGCGGCCGGCGGGACGGGCGGGACAGGCGGAACGGCCGCCACCGCGGGATCGGGCGGCGCGGGGCAGGGCGGCCGAGGCGGCGCGGCGGGTTCGACGGGCGCGACGGGCGGCAGCGCCGCCGGCGCGTCGGGCTCCGGGGGATCAGCCGGCGCCGGAAACAGCGGCGGCGCCGGTGGTGCGGCCGGGCGGGGCGGCACCGGCGGCGTCGGCAACGCGGGCGGCACCGGCAACGCGGGCGGCACCGGCGGCGCGGGCGGGCGCGGCGGTACCGGCAACACGGGCGGCACGTCGGTCTGCTCGGTCGGGCAGATCATGTGCCCGGACACCACCTGCATCCCGGCGACAGGGGACGGGACAGTCGCTCATTGCGGGGGCTGCAACGCCTGCCCGAGCGGCGCCACCGCCTGCATCAACGGCACGTGCGGCTGCGCGGTCGCGGGCCAGATGCTGTGCAGCAACGCGTGCGTCGACACGAACACGAACAACTCGCACTGCGGCGGGTGCAACCAGGCCTGCGCGGGGACGTGCCAGGCCGGCACCTGCATGACGATGACCTGCGGCGCCGCGTTCGCCGCCGACGCCACCGGCTTCGTCACCATGCCCGCCGTCGGCGGCAATTGCTGGCACGGCTATGCGTTCACGGGCGGAGACGCCGGCAGCACGATCACACCGGCGAACTTTTCGGCGTGCGGTACGCCGTGCACGCTGAGGATGACGGGCACCGTCGGGGCGGCGACCGCGGCGAACAGCTATTCGGGCCTGGCGTTCATTGGCTTCACGGTCGCTCAGGACAAGGCGTCGACCACCGCTGCGACCCTAACGCCGACCGGCACGAGCTTGACGTTCACGTTCTCCGCGGCGACTGGAAGTCTTCCGCTCCGCGCCGAGGTCTACAGCTCTTCGATGCTCTGGTGCTACACCATCACGACCCCGAGCCCCGTCACGATTCCTTATTCGGCCTTCAACACCCATTGCTGGGACAACACCGGCGCCTCCTACGCGAAGGAGCCGATCCAGAACATCCAGCTGGTCGTGCCGGGCGGCGCGACGGCGACGCCGAATGTCAGCGTGACGCTGACCAGCGTCAAGGAGAACTGATTTTCGACCGGAGACGATCGCGCGCGTAGCATGCGCAACATGCGCCGCATCGTCTCCGCCGCGCTCGCGATCGTCAGCCTCGGTCTGGGCGCGCGCCTCGCCTGGGGCCACCTGACGATCGGGCTCGATTTCGAGGGCGGCGCGATGTTCGTGATGCATTCGGTCGACGATGAATCGATTCACCGGGCCCTGCGCCAGGTCGGATGCGACGCGGACGCCGAGCTGAAAAAGGGAGTCGTCAACGTTCGCAACATGACCAGCCAGAACGCCGCGCGATTCGAAGCCGCGCTCCCGCCCGGGGCCGTCGAATATCGAACGGTCGTATCGCCCGTGCTTGCGCCCGCGCTCGGGCGCCCGCTGGCGGTCGCGCTCGCGGCTCTGGCCGCGCTGGCGTTTCTGCTGAACGCCTTCCGCCCGCGTCCGATCATCCTCGCGATTGGCGGCTGGGCGCTGACGATCGCGGGAAGCGTCTTCGCGCGCGAAGCCTTGGGCAGCACGCTCAGCCTCACCACCTACCTGGGAGGGGCGCTGGGAGGCCTGGCGGTGGTCGCGGTGGCGCTTTGCGCGCCGCGCTTTCGCTTCGGCTGGCCGGGCTGGATCGTCGCCGGCGTGGTGATTGGCGTTTCAGTCCTTCTAGGCACCCTTCACGATCCGATCCTTCGCAACGGCGGCCGGCTGGCGCTCACCTGCGCGCCGGCGTGGCTTCTGCTCGCGGCGCTCATCGTCTGGCTCGCGTCGGAACCCGACCGCTGACGCCTAATCGATGGCGACCCGCTCGCTGCCGGCGACCGCGGCGGCGATCTCCGCCGCGACGTCCAGCTTGTTCTCGACCTTCTCGGCGTCCTGGGCGCGCGCCCGCGTGGCCGGGTGTGACGGGACGAACAGCGAGCAGCAGTCCTCGTACGGCAGAATGGACGTCTCGTACGTGCCGATGCGGCGCGCGAGCGCGGTGGTCTCGACCTTGTCGTAGGTGACGAGCGGCCGCAGCACGACCCGGCGCGTGGCGGCCTCGATGGCGGTCAGGTTTTCGATCGTCTGGCTGGCGACCTGGCCGAGGTTTTCGCCGGTGACCAGCGCGCCCGCTTCCAGCTGATCGGCGATGGCGTCGGCGATGCGCATCATCATCCGGCGGTAGAGCACCACCGCCAGCTCGGCCGGGCCGGTGTCGCGCAGCCGCTTCTGCGCGTCGGTGAACGGCACCACCGTCACCGAGCGCAGCGCCTGCCAGCGCGCCAGATGCTTGCCGAGCGCGAGCACCTTGTCGCGCGATTTCTCGCCGACGTAGGGCGGCGAATGGAAATAGACGGCGTCCAGCGCGAGGCCGCGCTTGGCGGCCAGCCAGCCGGCGACGGGCGAATCGATCCCGCCCGACAGGAGCAGCAGCGCCCGGCCCGACGCCCCGACGGGCAGCCCGCCCGGCGCGTCCTGCTTGCCCGCGAACACGTAGGCGACGTCGGTCCCGACTTCGATGCCGAGCCGAAGCGCGGGCGCGTGTACATCGACGGGAAGGCCGGTCGCCGCTTGCACCGCCGCGCCGACATGACGGTCGATCTCCATCGAGCTCTTCGGGAAACGCTTGTCGGACCGCCGCGCCTCGATCTTGAAGGACGCCGGCCGGTCGCGCGCGACGGCCGCGCGCGCTTCCTCCACCGCCATCGCGGTGATCGCGTCGAGGTCCTCCTTCGCTGCAACCTGGCGGGCGACCGACACCGACACCAGCCCGAACACGCGCTGGAGCCGCCCCGCGGCGTCGTCGGCGTCGGTGGCCGGCACGCGCACCAGCAGGCGGCCGTGGGTCTGCTCGACGCGCGCGCCAGACACTTCGGCCGTCGCCGCCCGCACGTTGTCGGCGAGGATCCGCTCGAAGGCGCGGCGATTGCCGGCCTTCAGGAACAGCTCGCCGTAGCGGCAGAGGATCACGCTCTCCATGTCGGGCGCCGTTCTACCCGAGAGAGCGCGCGGCGTCGACGAGGGCGGCGACGGCGGCGTCGGCGTCCGCGTCGCGTGTCTGGCGCGAGAACGAGAAGCGAAGCACGGCCGTCCGATCGTCGATGCCGATCGCCTTCAGCGTCGGGCTCGGTCCGGCGGTCCGCGACGCGCACGCCGACCCCGCCGAGGCCAGCACGCCGCGCGCCTCCAGCGCGTGCAGCAGCGGCTCGGCGGGCAGCCCCGGAAACGCCAGCGAGGCGATGTGCGGGGCGCGCGCCACGCCCGTCACCGTCGCACGGACGCCGGGGACGATGCCCGCCAGCGCGGCCAGCGCCGCCTGTTCGAAGCGATCGCGCAACGCCGCGACCCGCTCCTCGGCGCCGGCCTGCAGGGCGGCGCGCGCCAGCGTCGCCGCCACGCCAAACCCGACGATCGCGGGCAAGTTCTCGCTGCCGCCGCGCAGCCCGCGCTCCTGCCCGCCGCCCGCCCAGAGCGGCGCCAGCCGCGCGCCCGGACGCACCCACAGCGCGCCGGCGCCGCGTGGTCCGTGCAGCTTGTGGGCGGAGACCGCCACGCTGTCCGCGCCGAGCGCCCGCGCGCGGAGTCGGCTAAGACCGAACGCCTGCACGGCGTCGACGTGCAGATGGGGGCGCCGGCGATCCCCGGCGCTACCGAGCAAGCGCGCGATCTCGGCGACGGGTTGCCGCGTGCCGAGCTCGTTGTTCACGAGCATCACCGCGACCACCGCCGTCTCCGGGCGAACCGCGCCCGCGACGGCCTCGGCGCGGACGACGCCGTCGGCGCCGGGAGGCACCACGTCCAGCGTCCAGCCGTCGGCGACCAGCGCGTCCGCACAGCGCGTGACCGCCGGGTGCTCGAGCGCGGTGACGACGACGTGCCGCCCGCGCGCCGCGCGCGCCGCGCCGAGGACGCCGAGCGCGTCGGCCTCGGTTCCGCCGCTGGTGAAGATCAGCTCGCCGGGCTCGACGTCCAGGGCCGCGGCCACCTCGCCCCGCGCCTGGGCCAGCGCCCGGGACGCCGCCGCGCCCCCCGCGTGCGCCGAGGCGGGGTTGGCGTACAGCTGCGCGGCGGTCATTCGCAGCGCGTCCAGCACCTCGGGGGCCGGCTCGGTCGAGGCCGCGTTGTCCAGGTAGATCATCGAAAAAGCCAATATAGGCGCATAGTCGCGGCTTGGCCGTAGCGGATCATTGAAGTAAAACAGAAGTGTGGATATTGGCGCTCGGGCCAAGAAGATCCTGCACGCGGTCGTGTCCGAGTACCTCGCCACGGGTGAGGCCGTCGGCTCGCAGACGGTGACGCGCCGCTACGGCCTCGAGGTCTCGGCGGCGACGGTCCGCACCGTGATGGGCGATCTTGAAGAGGCCGGCTTGCTCAAGCATGCGCACACGTCGGGCGGTCGCCTGCCGACCGAGCGTGGCCTGCGCTACTACGTCGACATGCTGCTGCGCGTGCGCAGCCTGACCTCGGGCGAAAAAGACGAGATCCGGGAGCGTCTGGCGGCGGGCGGCGACGTGCCGGACGTCATGCAGCGGACCTCGCGCCTGCTGCGCGAGCTGTCGCACCTGACCGTGGTCGTGCAGGCGCCGCGCCCGGACAGCGACGTCGTCCAGCACCTGGAGTTCGTGCAGCTGCGCGAGGGGCAGCTGCTGGCCGTCATCGCGGCGGCGAGCGGCCAGATCCAGAACAAGCTGGTCCCGGTCGATTTCGCCCTGACGGGCGGCGACCTGGATCGCATCAACAACTACTTGAACGAGCTGATGACCGGGCTGACGCTGGAACAGGCGCGCGCCCGCCTTATCGAAGAGGTGAAGAGCGACCGCGCCGTGCACGACGAGCTGGTCAACCGCGCGCTGATGCTGGCGAGCGCCGCCGTCCCGGCCGCCCCGACCCCCGACGTGCTGGTCGACGGGCAGTCGAACCTGCTGGCCGGCAAGGCGGATCTGGAACGCGCGAAGTTGCTGCTGCGGACGCTGGAAGAAAAGGACCTCGTCGTGCGGCTGCTCGAGCGGACGCTGAACGCGCCGGGCATCTGCGTCTTCATCGGCGCCGAGGCGAACCTGGCGGACCTGACCGACGTGTCGGTGGTCGCGGCGCCGTACGGGCCCGAAGAAAGACCCCTCGGGACGATTGCCGTGATAGGACCTGCGCGGATGAACTATTCGCGGGTCATCCCGCTGGTGGACTTCACGGCGGAGACGATAGGCGAGGCGATCGGCAAGACCTAAGTTTGACAGCGTGGATACGGTGAGCATGAAACGACAGAAAAATGCGCCCGGGAATGACAGCTCGAACGGGACCGCCCCAGGTGTGCCCGCAGACCCTGCGCCCGAGGCCGCCGCGCCTCCGGTGGAGCCAGCGCCCGTGACGGCGCCCGAGCTTCCCGAGGCGACGCCGGAGGAAAAGCTGGCCACGCTGGCGGCCGAGCGCGACGAGACGAAGGACCGGATGCTGCGCATCGCGGCCGAGTTCGAAAACTTCAAGAAGCGCGCGCGCAAGGATCAGACGGACGCGGTGGCCGAGGCGCGCGAGCGCGTGCTGAAGGACATGCTCGAGGTGGTCGACTACCTGGAACGCGCGGTCGCCATGCAGACCGGCGGCAACGGCGCCGTCGACGGCCCCGCCGTCGTGAAAGGCGTCGACCTGACGCTGCGGCTTCTGAAACAGAAGCTGGAACGCTACGAGGTGCGTCCGTTCGACGCCGCCGGTCAGTCCTTCGATCCGCGGCTGCACGAGGCGATCTCGCGCGTCGAGCACACCGAAATTCCGGCGGGCTCGGTCGCGGCCGAGCTGCAGAAGGGTTACCGGGTCGGGGAGCGGCTGCTGCGGCCGGCGATGGTGTCGGTGTCGTCGGGCGCGAAGCCGACGACGCCCTCGTCGGAGGGCTAGCACCTGCCGTCCGATTACTACGAAACGCTGGGCGTCGGCCGCGGCTCGACCGACGCCGAGATCAAGGTTGCGTATCGGAAGCTGGCGCTGAAGTGGCACCCCGATCGCAACCCGGGCGACAAGGGGGCCGAGGAGCGCTTCAAGGAGCTGGCGATCGCCTACTCCGTGCTATCCGACGGCGAGAAGCGCCGCCACTACGACCGCTTCGGGTCCGTCGACGGGCAGAGCCCGTTCGCCGCCACCGACGTCACGGGCGCGGCGGAGTTCTTCGATGCGCTGTTCGGTGATCTGTTCGGCCTGCAGCGCCGCCGATCGTCCGCCGGGCGCGACCTCCGCTACACGCTGGAGCTGGACTTCGAAGAGGCGGCGCTCGGGTGCGAGAAGACGATCGTGTTCGAACGTCCCGAGGACTGCGCGGCCTGCAGCGGCACGGGCGCCGAGGGCGGCAGTGCCGGGCTGGTCACCTGCCCGCGCTGCGGCGGTGAAGGCGTCATCCGCAAGAAGGCCGGATTTCTGACGAGCCGGCGCGACTGCATGGGCTGCGGCGGCACCGGACAGGTGCCGCGCGTCCGCTGCGCCACCTGCGAGGGCGCCGGGCTGGTCGACAAGGAACGGCGCTACACGGTCCGGATCCCTCCCGGTTCGACGGGCGGATCGACGCAGCGGGTGCCGCGCGAGGGCGGGCCGGGTCGGCGGGGCGGGCCGCCCGGCGACCTGCACGTGATCGTGCGCGTGCGCCCCCATCCGTTCTTCACGCGCGAGGCGACGCGCGACGGCGACGTGCTGATGATCGAGGTGCCTCTGTCGCCGGTCGAGGCCGCGCTGGGCGCGGAGATCGACGTGCCGGTGCTGGACGGAAAGGTGCGGATGCGCGTGCCGCCCGCGACGCAGGCGGGCTCGCAGTTCCGCCTGCGCGGCAAGGGGTTCCCGCGGGCGGCGGGTGCGCGCGGCGACGCCCACGTGCGGGTCGCGATCGAGACGCCCGCCACGCTGACCGACGAGGCGAAGGGGCTGTACGAAAAGCTCGGCGCGGCGCTGAGCGAGGACGCGCTGCCGCGGCGCAAGACCTTTCGCGACGCGGGCAAGAACGCCAAGCCGGAGGAGCCGTGAGCCAGGGCCCATCCGACGACCGGCAAGACGACGACGCGCCCGACGAATCGGCGCCGCCGGCGAAGGTGCGGCCGCTGCTGCACGCGGTCCTGTTCCTGGCGACGTTCCTGACCACGACCTCGACCGGGGCGCTTCACGCGCACGGCTTCGCCCGGATCGCGCCGATCTCCGACGGGCTGTCGTACTCGCTGCCGCTGATGCTGATCCTGCTGTGCCACGAGCTCGGCCACTACATCGTCGCGCGGCGCCACGGCGTGGCGGCGTCACTGCCGTACTTCATCCCGCTGCCGCCCGGCCTCGGGCTGGGAACGATGGGGGCGGTCATCGGGATGCGATCGGCGACCACCGATCGCAAGCAGCTGATCGACGTCGGCGCCGCGGGGCCGCTGGCGGGCCTGGTGGTCGCGATCCCATTGATGATCTACGGCCTTCTCCATTCGGACGTCGGCCCGCGCATCGCCGCCGTCCCCGACGGGATGGCGGCCACGATGGAAGGCAACTCGATCCTCTACGGGATCTTGAAGGTGATCGTCAAAGGCGCCTGGTTGCCGAACAGTCAGAGCGACGTCTTCTTGCATCCGACCGCCTATGCCGCCTGGGCCGGCCTGCTGGTCACGATGATCAACCTGCTTCCGATCGGGCAGCTCGACGGCGGTCACATCGCGTCCGCCTACTTCGGAAACCGGTACAACCGGTTCGCGGAGCACCTGCGGCGGCTGCTGCCGATCATGGCAATCGTGGTGTTCTTCTGGGTGCTGTACGTGCTGAAGGCAGAGGCGGGGCGGGCGTGGAACCTGGAGACCGCCGCCGAGATCGCGCTGGGCGCGGCGTTATTCTGGGTGGTCTGGTACTTCCTGGTGTCGCTCATGCGCCGGCTCACGGGCGGCATGAACCACCCGCGGGTCGACGACCAGCCGCTGCCGCGCAGCCGGCGCGCGCTGTTCTGGCTGATGGTGGTCGTGTTCGTGGCGGTCTTCATGCCGGTGCCGTTCCGGCAGATCATGTCGGGGTCGACCGGCGCGGCGGCGTCGCGCATCTCGGCGGGGCCCGGGTCATGAAGGTCCCCGCCTTCGAGATGCCGCTCGACGAGATCCGGGCCAGCCTGGGCAAGCTGCGGCGGCCGCTCAGCATCGCCGTGCTGCGCGCGCGCAACCCGTTCAACGTCGGCGCCATCATCCGCGTCGCGCATTCGTTCCTGGTGCGCGAGATCGTGCTGGTCGGCAGCGAGCGCTACTACGAGCGCGGCGCGATGGGGATGGATCGCTACGAGAACATCGTCTGCGTCGCCGACGAGGCCGAGCTGGTCGCGCGGGTGCGCGCGGGCGGCGGCAAGCTGGTCGTGTTCGAGAAGGACGCGGCGCGCGTCGATCTGTGGCACGCGGATCTGCCGGCCGAATGCACGATGGTGTTCGGCAGCGAGGCGACCGGCGTCCCCGACGAGATCGTCCGCGCCGCCGACATGGTGGTCGGCATCCCGATGTACGGCATCAACCATTCGTTCCCGGTCACCGTCGCCGCCGGCATTGCGATGGCCGAGTGGACCCGCCGCCACTACGCCAGCTGACGACGCTGATTCCGATCCCCTCTCCCGCTCGCGGGAGAGGGCTAGGGTGAGGGCAAGCCGCTCTCCGCAGCGCTCGCTGGCGACAGCGTCATCCTGACCGGATCGAAGTCGAGCTGCACGGTCCTGGCCGCGTCCCCCATCCACGTCAGCTGAGCACCCTCCGGCATCGCCTCGATCACCGCCGGCGCTGCGCCCGCGAACTGCTGCCAGGTCTTCGCGAGCGCGCGGCCTGCCAGTCGCGTCGCATCCAGCGCCTCGGGCGGCCCCGCGAAGTCCGGTCCCGAATCTGATCCGACTTCGGGATGACAGGGATTTCCAGAGAGCGCCGCGTTCAGTTGCAAGAACCCCGCGTGGGTCACCGTGATCGCCAGCGGTTCGAAATCGCTGCGTTGCAGGACCGTGCAGGTTCCGCCGGGGACCGGCACCCAGCCGGACAGCGCGGGATCGGGTGGCTCGGCGCCTTCGTCGGCGGGCGGCGGCGGGTGCTGGGTTCGCCACGCCTCGATGGCCGCGTCGACGCGCGCGGCGAACACCTCGGGGTCGCCGGACGGGGCGACGACGACGACGGCCTCGTTCAGGCCGCACGGTCCGACGTACGCCGAGATGGCCACCGTCGCCGCGTCCTCGACGGGATCCAGGTCGAGGAGCATGGCGAAGCCTTTCCACACCATCGCGGCGAGAGTCCCGTCGGTGCCGGTCAGCGTGTCCGGATACGGCCGCATCTGGCCGGGGATCAGGGTGGCGACGTAGTTGGCGCCGGGCGCCTGCTCCAGCGCTCGCGCGGCTGGGAGGGGGAGCCCGTCGGCCGTGATGGGATCGGGGTCGGCGGCGCAGGCGGAGGCGAACAAGGCCACGAGGCAACCGAGCCGGAGGTTGTTCATGCGCACAGCTTGGCGTGTGCAAATGGCGCAGAGCCGAGGGCGCGAAGGACAGTCCGTGGAACGAATGTGGCAGCGCGATGGCTACCGCCGGACGATCGCCAGCGCCTCGACGTGGGGCGTGTGCGGCAGCATGTCGAACGGCGTGACGCGGTCGGCGCGGTAGCCGCGCCCAGCGAGCCAGGCGAGATCGCGCCCCAGCGTGTCCGGATCGCACGACAGGTACGCGATCGCGCGCGGCGCCAGACGGACGACCTCGGCCAGGACCTCGGGGGCGCAGCCCTTGCGCGGCGGGTTGAGCACGACGACGTCGGCGCGGTCGATGGTCGCCAGCTCGCGCGCGACGTCGCCGACCACGAAGCGCGCGTTCGTGACGCCGTTCAGCGCCGCGGACGCCGCCGCGTCGGCCACCGCGCCGGCGTGCGCCTCGATGCCAATCACGTCGCGTGCCCCGGCGCGTGCCAGGAGGAGCGCGATGCCGCCGGCGCCGCAGTAGGCGTCGACGACCCGCTCGCCCGAGCCCACGGCCAGCGCGTCCGAGATCGCCGCGTAGGCCAGTGCGGCGACGTCGCGGTTGGCCTGGAAGAAGGCACCGCTCGACAGCCGCAGCCGGATCGCCTGGCCACCGACCTCGACGTGATCTTCTATCGTCGCGGCGCCGTCGAGGGTGCGGTCGCCGCTCGTGTCGGCGGCGAAGATCGCGTTGCCGCGGCCGCGGTTGACGTGCTCGACGACGCCGATCACCTCGGTCCGCGCGGCGCGGAATTCGCGCGCGAGCGCCGGGCCGTTCGCGAGTGGCCGCGCGACGATCCAGGTGGCCAGCGCGCGGCCGTCGTGGGCGGCGCGCAGCACGACGTGGCGCAGCTCGCCGGTCAGGGTCCGCTCGTCGTAGGGCGCGACGCCGGCGCGGTCGAGCAGCGCAGCCAGCGCCGCTGCCGTGTCGTCGAGAGGCGGCTCGGCGATCTCGCAGCCAGAGGTGTCGACGACGTCGTGCGTGCGGGGCGCGAACGCGCCGAGAATGAGCCGGCCGTCGATGACGGCGGGCACCAGCTTCGATCGGTTGCGATAGCCGAGCGGCCGCGGCGAGGCGACGCAGGGCGCGATGGCGACGTCGACGGCCGCGAGGGCGCGCGCGACACGGGCGCGCTTCCATTCGAGCTGCGCATCGTAGGCCAGGTGTTGCAGCACGCAGCCGCCGCAGGCGCCGAACGCGCGGCAGGCCGGCGGGCGCCGCGCCGGCGAGGGCGACTCGATAGTGGCCAGCCGGGCCCACGCCTCGGGCGCGTGCGTCGACACGTGCTCGACCAGCGCCGCGACGCGCTCGCCGGGCAGCGCCCCCGCGACGTGGACGCGCGGCTCGCTCCCGTCGGCCGGCGCCGTGACGCCGGCGCCGTCGTCGTCGATGTCGACGCAAGTGACGGTCACGCGCTCGCCCGGGCGCACGGGCGTCAGCTCCGGGACGGCGCACCGATCGCCGCCGCCAGCTTCGGCAGCGAGACGTCGTAGCGGTAGGCGGTGCCGCGGTGGCCGTCGTCGAACTCCTGCTGCTCGCAGGCGATGCCGAGCGTCTGCAGGCGGCGCACGAAGATGCGCGCGCCGAGGTCCAGGTTGTGCTCGTCGCGCGTCCCCGCGTCGACGAAGATCATCTTCATCCGCCGCAGCGCCTCGGCGTGCGTCGCGATCATCTCGACCGGATCCCACGCCTTCCAGCGCTGCCAGACGGTCCAGTCGATCTCGCCGGTGTCCAGGTCGAAGGGCAGGGCGATGCCGTGCTCGCGTCCCGGCTCGGGCGAATAGGCGCCCGCCTGCGCCAGCACCATCATCGTCGTGAAGTCGGCGGCCCCTTTCTTCTCGCTCCCCTCGAAGTGCCGCAGGAAGCCGGCCACGCCGCCGTGACCGCGCAGCGTGCGCGCGGCGACCGGCAGATCGGGCAGGGCGGACAGCTCGAAGTACATGTCGCCCGCGTGGCTGGCGACGGCCGAGAAAATCTCAGGATTGCGCATCGCGAGCACCAGCGCGCCGAACCCGCCCGACGATTTGCCGCCGACGGCCCGCGCGTCGCGGGTCGGCACCGTGCGGAAGCGCCCGTCGATCGCGGGGATCACCTCGCGCACGACGTGGGTCTCGTAGTCGCCGATCGCGAGCGAATCGAGGTACTGCGCGCCGCCCCAGCGCGTGAAACAGTCGGGCGCCACGACGATCGCCTCGCCCATCACGCCGGAGGCGGCCAGGCGATCGAGCCGCTCGCCCAGGCCCGGCTGCCACGGCGTGCCCGAGAACATCTGCTCGCCCGTCCCCGCGTAGCCCGCCAGCCAGTAGATCACCGGGTAGCGGCGATCGGTCGTCGCGTCGTACGACGGCGGCAGCCAGACCGCCGTCCGGCGCGCCGTCGGATCGCCCAGCGGATTGCCGACCAGCGCGCGGCTCTCGACGATCTCGACGACGGTGCTCATCGAGCGCCACACGCGCGCGCGAGGGCTTGCATCTCCTCGGCGAAGCGGGAGACGACGGCGCCCGCCATCCGCCAGGGCCGGAGCCGCGCGCGCGTCTTGCCGGGCCAGACCACCTCGACCGAGGTCTCCACGGTCTTGTCCCGCGTCGGTTTGGCCGATGCGCCGTCGTCCGGTGCACCCGGATTCGTGCCCTCGAGGATTCGACCGAGGCGGGCCGGCGCATCCTTGATCGGTGAAGCGCTTTGCGATGGCAGGCGGGGTTCAGCGCCGGGGGCGTTGACGGTGGTCCGATGGCACCACCAGCGCCCGTCGCTGGCGAGGGATCCTTCGAGGCGCCACGACGAGTCAATGTTGCCAAACTCCGTGGCCAGCACGAGCAGCTGCGGACCGCCGCCCACCGGTTTGTCGGGCGGCGGGGCGTACCACTGACTCTCGCTCGGAATGTCGTTGACGGCGCGGAGGACCTCATCGCCGGTCGTCCGATTCGCCGCCAGCCAGCGCGAGCCGTCTGTTCGAACCAGCACGACGCGCGTCCGCGGCGCGCCGAGCGAGCGGTCGGGCGCGCCGCCGGTCGCGGCCTCGCGCACCAGCGCGTCGCCCGGCAGCGCGTCCAGACGAGCAAACACCGCTGCGACGTCCGCCGGACGAAGACAACCGGCATGGCTGTCGTGGGCGTGGCCCCCGCCGCCCGTGCCACCGCCGGACTCACCCTGGTAGCAGCCGTTGCGCGCGAAGCGCTTGGCCCCGGCCGCGCCCTCCCCGGCGTGCGTGGCGAACGAGATCTCGATGGTGGCCACCGACGACCCCGCCGCGGCGGGCGCGGCGGCGAGCATCCCGGAAATGGCGACGAGGGACGGAAGCATCAAGAACAGGGAGAGTAGACGATTTCCTCGCCGCAGGTTCGGTGTCATAGTCCCGCGGACTGCCGTGTCCCGACGGAGCCTACCGCTGCTGTTGTTGACATTGCTGGTGTCCGCACCCGGTGCGGCGACGAGCAAGCCGCCGCATGCCGCGCCCGCCACGGCCGCCGCGCTGCCGTCGCCGAAGCTGGACGTCAAGAACTGGACGCTGCCGAACGGCCTCAACGTGCTGTTCCTGGCCGATCACAAGGCGCCGATTGCGACCGTGCAGGTCTTCTATCACGTCGGATCCAAGGACGAGCACGTCGGCATCCGCGGCGTCGCTCACATGTTCGAGCACATGATGTTCAAGGGGTCCGAGCACGTCGCCCCCGAGGAGCACGCGCGCCTGCTCAAGGAAGTGGGCGGCCAGGTCAACGCCTACACGACCGAGGACCTGACCGCGTACCACGACACCGTGCCGCCGTCGTACGTCGGCTTCGCCATGCAGCTGGAGGCGGAGCGGATGCGCCAGCTCAAGCTGTTCCCGGCGACCGTCGACTCCGAGCGCCACGTCGTCGAGGAAGAGAAGCGCCTGCGCGTCGACAACGATCCGATCGGCAAGGCGATCGAGAAGTTCCGCGCGCTCGCCTACGTCAAGCACCCCTACAACTGGACGCCGATCGGGACGATCGAAGATCTCGAGACGGTCACGCCCGCCGTCTGCCAGCGCTTCTACGACACCTACTATCAGCCCAACAACGCGACGCTGGTGGTCGTCGGCGACGTCGACGAGAAGACCGTGCACGATCTGGTCGACCAGCATTTCGGTGCGATCCCGCGCGGCCCGACGCCCGCGCGGGCCGGCGCCGACGAGCCGCCCCAGACGTCGATGCGCGCCGAGACGCTGCACATCGAGGTCCAGGTCCCCGTGGTCGTCGGCGGCTACCACATCCCGCGCGCCGCCGATCCGGACGTTCCTGCGCTGGAGGTGCTGGCGGCCGTGCTGTCGGCGGGCGAGTCGTCGCGCCTGCACCAGCGCCTCGTTCGGCGCGAGCACCTCGCGATCGCCGCCGGCGGCGTCACCGAGACGCTGGAGCACCCCGGCCTGTTCATCGTTTACGCGGCCTACCTGCCCGATAGGGACGCGGCGCGCGTGCAGGCCGTGCTGTCCGAGGAGATCGCGCGCGTGCGCGACCAGCCGATCGCGTCCGACGAGCTCGACAAGGCAAAGAACCAGCTGGCCGCCGGCTACGTGTTCGGGCTGCAGACCGTCGACGGCATCGCGCAGGCGCTCGGCCGCGCCCAGTACGTCGAGGGCGACTGGAAGCGCTTCGTCGAGGGCGCCACCCGCTACCTCGCCGTCACCGCGGCCGACGTCCAGCGCGTCGCGAAGAAGTACCTCGTCGACACCAACCTGACCCGCGTCACCCTCGCGCAACCCGCCCCGGGGGCCACGAAATGAAATCCCGATCGCTGACGTTGACGGCGCTCTTCCTGACCGCTTGCGCGTCATCGCCGCCGCCTCCCGCGCCCGCCGCCGGTCCCGCCCACGCCGAGGCCAGCCCCGCGCCGGCGGCCGCGCCCGCCAAGCAGAGCCCGCCCCTCGAGTACTGGGCCGGCCGCAAGGATCTCATCCACGCGCCGGCGCCGCCCAAACCCGCCGAGCTGGCCCTGCCGCCGATCCAGCGCTTTTCGCTGAAGAACGGCCTCGAGGTCGTGGTGGTCCCGCGCAAGGAGTTGCCGGTCGTCAGCTTCGGCATCGCGGTGCAGGCGGGCGGCTACGACGAGCAGCACGACCAGCTGGGGGTCTCCGATTTCGTGGCGGCGATGCTCCGCCGCGGCACCAAGACGCGCAGCGCCGACGACATCTCGCACGCGATCGACTTCGTAGGCGGCTCGCTGGACGCGCAGGCGACCAACGAGAGCACCAACGCTGGCTGCTCGGCGCTGTCGAAGGACGCCAAGCTGTGCCTCGACCTGCTGGCCGACATCCTGCTGCACCCGTCGTTCCCCGAGAGCGAGATGGGCGAAGTGCGCGACGAGATGCTCGCGGCGATCGCTGCCCGCTTCGACAACCCACACGAGCTGGCGAACGTGCACTTCGAGAACATGCTGTTCGGCGAGCACCACCCCGACGGGTGGGTGCTGGCGGCGGACGACGTCAAGAAGATCACGCGCGCGCACCTCGAGACGTTCTGGAAGACGTTCTACCGTCCGAACCGCGCCATCCTCGCGGTGGCCGGCGACGTCGACGCGGCCCGGATCCGCCCCGCCATCGAGAAGGCGTTCGGGAGCTGGGCGCGCGCGGCGACCCCCGCCCGCCCCGAGTGGCCGGCCCCGAAGGTGACCGCGTCGCGCATCCTCCTCGTCGACCGTCCGGACTCGACGCAGGCGACGATCGTGCTGGGGCACCAGGGGATCCGGCACGCCGATCCGCGTTGGTACGCCGCGACGCTGATGAATTACGTGCTGGGCGGCTCCGACTTCTCGTCCCGCCTCATGATCGAGGTGCGCGCCAAGCGCGGACTGACGTATGGCATCGGGTCGTCCTTCGGCTCGACGTTGTACGAGGGCTCGTTCCGCGTCGCCGGGTCGACCAAGAGCGAGAGCACCTGGGAGGCGCTGCAGGCGTCGGTGAACGAGATCCGGCGGATGGCCGCCGAGGGGCCGACGGCGACGGAGCTGGACAAGGCGAAGGGTTTCTACGCCGGCAGCTATCCCTTCAAGCTGCAGGCCGCGGCGGGCGTCGCGCAGGCGCTGGTCGCCGCCGAGCTGCACGGTCTGGGCGCCGGTTACGTGCGCGAGCTGCCCGTCCGGCTGGCGGCCGTCGACGAGGCGGGGGCGCGGGCCGCGGCGGCCGCGCTGCTGCACCCCGACACGATGCTGATCGTCATCGTCGGCAAGGCGGCCGCGATCGAGCCGCAGATCGCCGACAAGGGAATCCCCTACGAGAAAATCGGGTTCAAGGAGCCGATCAGCGCGGCGGCGCGCGCCGCGGCCAAGACGGCCAAGAAGTAAGCCCTGCGACGGGGCTGTCAGGTTTTCATCGCTCGCCCACGCCCGCGCGCGAAGCGAGCGCCGGGCTTTGGTCGAAACTATGCAGAGACCGCAGCCGGCGGGTTGGCACCGCGGTTGCGTCTCCCGGCCCCATGTCGCGCCTTGGCAATCTCGCCGTCGTCCTGGCGGTCGCTGCCCTGGTGCACGCGGCCCCGGCACACGCCGCACCCGAGGATGCCGGCGGGCCGACCCCCTCCCTGCCAACTCCCGCGGTCGACGACGAGGTCCCGCCGCCTCCCGGCCGGTCTCCGCGCGCCGCCGTCGATGACGACCGCCGAGGTTGGCCAGCGCCGCCGGTCGCGGCCGACCGACGCCACTTCGTCGGGCTGTCGTTCGTGGTGAGGTTGCCGAGCGGCCCCGGCATCGATTTGTCGCTGTACCCGCTCCAGCGCGTCGAGCTGGGGGTCGAGATCTCGAGCTGGCTGATCCTTTCGGAGTCGAGCGTCTACGCGCGTGTCGCCGTCCTCCGTCACGAGAACCAGCATCACGAAGACCAGAGCGTGACGCTGGGGGCCCGCTTCGACACGCTCCTCGTTGTTGCCGGCGACGCCGACGGCGACCCGACCCGCAAGCTCGTCTCCGCCGAGCTGGGATACACCGTCCACGCCGGCACGTTCCTGTTCGGCGCCGAGCTGGGCAAGACGCTCGTCGCCGACGGTGTCTGGACTGGGTCGAAGGTCAGCGGCTTCGGCGGCTTCTCCGGCGAGGTGCGCTTCGGCCACCTGTGGTGAAGCGGCTCGGTTATCATCCGCTGGTGCGGCGCCGGTTGCTCGCGGTCCTGCTCGTATGCGCCGCGGGCTGCGCGCACTTCGTGCATCAGGAGACGCGCGTCGCCGTGCGCGCGCGCGCCGCGCCCACCGATCAGGCGGTCGCGATCTTTCACTCCTCGGCCGTCTGTTCGTTCACGATTCGCGATCCGAGCGGCCAGCTGCAAGACATGGAAGAGCGCCGCGGCGGGCTGCTCCCGATCGATATGGCGCGCGCCGTCCCTGATCGGCCGTGGTGGATCGAGAACTCGGGGTACCCGTCGCTGATGGTGACGGTGATCGCGATGCCGCCCGGTCGTTACGAGCTGGTCGGCTACGCGGAGGCGAAGGGCTGGCAAGAGGACACCGACGAAAACGGGCGCGCGCTCGGCCGGACCAACTGCCCACACCGCTGGCGCCTCGACGATCACCAGGTGCAGCTCCCGTTCGAGGTCCGATCGGGCGAGGTCGCGCTGCTGCGTCTACCGGCCGTCGGGTGGCCCGGCTGGCACTGGAAGTCGACACGGTCGTCGCTCGATTCGGTGTACGCGCCGGACGTGCGCGCAAACCTGCAGAGCTGGAAGGCGGCGATCATTCGCGCGCAGGACGAGGCGTACGCGGCGTTTCTGTCCAGCATCAAGCAGACGCGCGAAGGTTACGACCTCTACCCGCGCTGCGCGGGACCCAGCATGACGGCGGTCGTCCGCGCCGAGGGGACGCCGTTCCCGTGGTACGGCAATTACAAAAAGGAAGTGATCGAACCGTTCCGACGGCGCGTCCCGGTGGGAGGCATACCGGACTCCACGGGCTTCGGCGTCTCGTGCGTCGACAAGCGCGGCGCCTTTCACATCAACCTGATCAGGGAGGACGATCTGGAGCGGTCGACGCGTTCCGTGGGCGACTGGCTGGCCCGCGAGAACCTCCAGGGCGAGGTCGATATCACCGTCACCGGTCAAATGGTCGATCTCGCAGCGCCGACGAAGAAGAACTAGGCCTCGCGCGGCAGCTTGCGCAGAGCGAACCAGCGCCCGAAGAAGGCGAGCGCGTAACCGGACAGGACGTCGGCCAGGAAGTGCTGCTTGGTCGTCAGCGTCGACAGCGCCAGCGCGGTCGCCATCGCCAGCGCGACCCCGCCCAGGCGCGGGCGATCCTTGATCAGGATCAGCGCCAGCATCGTCGTGTGCGCGACGTGCAGCGACGGAAAGACGTTGCCGGGCGGGTCGATATGCTGGACCGCGGCCAGGAACGCCGCCGAGAGGTCCGCGAAGGGTGGATAGAGCACCGGGCGCGGGTACTCGGCGCCGATGAAGACGTGGCCCAGCGCGCCCAGCGTCATCACCACCAGCACGGCCTGGGCGGCGCCCTTGAAGACCGCCTTTCGCTTGATGCCCGCGACGGCGATGATGAAAACGCCTGCATAAAAGGGCAGGTAACACCAGGCCGTCCACGGCCAGAACGGAATCGCGTCGTCCAGGCGCGTCCGCAGGATCTCCGTCGAGCGGTGGAGGTGGAGGTGGCCGATGCCGAAGTAGACGAGCGACTGCAGCGCCGCGAGAGCGCCGCCGATCGTCCACTTGTACGCGGGCGAGGCGAGCTCCGACGTCGACGCGGTGGGGGCGGTTTCGGGGGAGGGCGCGGGGGGCGTCGCTACGGCCATCGCCCGCGGATCATAGATGAACCACGGCGAATTTCAGGTAATCGCCCTCCGGAAATTGTGACAAAACGGGGTGGTCCGGGCCCGCGCCCGACACCTCGCGCAGCTCGACCTGGCGGCCGGCGTCGTGCGCCCCTTCGCGCAGCGTGGTCAGGAACGCCTCGCGGTCGACGTGGCTCGAGCACGATGCCGCGCACAGCGTTCCGCCCGGCGCGGTGACCGCAGCGCAGAGCCGGTGGAGGCGCCGGTAGGCGCGCAGGCCGGTCGGCAGGGCGCGCCGGTTCGGCACGAAGCTCGGCGGGTCGGAGATCACCAGATCGAACCGCTCGCGCGCGCGTCCGGCCCGCTCGAGGAAATCGAACGCGTCGCCCGCGACGAACCGATCGTCGTCCGTCGCCAACCGGTTGCGTTCGAAGTTGCGGCGCGCGGCGGCGATGGCCGGCGCCGCCGCATCGACGGTCACGGTCGCGCGCGCCCCGCCCGCCGCGGCGTAGACGGAGAATCCGCCCGTGTAGCCGAACAGGTTCAGCACGCGTCGGCCGGGCGCCAGCGTCCGGACGCGCGCGCGGTTGTCGCGCTGGTCGAGGAACAGGCCCCCCTTTTGCCCACGCATCAGGTCGACGCCGAAGCGCAAGCCGTTCTCACGGATCTCGATCTCGGGCGGCGGCGCGGCGCCCAGCACGACCGCGCTCCGCTCCTCGGCCGCCGCCGCGCCTCCGCCGCGGGCCCGGAGGCGCTCGACGATCGTCCGCAGCTCGATCCCCGCGTTCGCCGCCGCAGCGACCAGCCGCTCGGGCAACGCACACGCGCCGTAGAAGGCGCGGGCGCCGTCGCCGTCGTAGCGAAGGCTCGCGGCCGCGCCGTACAGATCGACGTGGACGCCCGGCACGCGGTCGCCCTCGCCGTGAAGCCAGCGAAACGCATCGGTCTCGCCCCCGTCCAGCACCGCCAGCCGGCGCGCCAGCGCCGACGCGATCCGCTCCTCGACGACGGCCGGCAGGTCCGTCGGCGCCGCGGCGCCGTCGGCCCCACCGATCACGCGCACCGCGATCGGCGAGCGCGCGTCCCAGAAACCGATCGCCAGCGCCCGGCCACTCCGCGACGTCACGCGCACGACGGCGCCGTCGGGCAGGCGCGGCGCCGCCGCCAGCGCGTCCCGATACAGCCAGGGATGCCCGCCGCTGATGGCCCGTTCGAGGCGCTTGCGCAGCTCGACGCGCGGCAGGCCCGTCTTCACTTGGGCGGGCGGTCGGGAATCGGCAGGTCCTGCATCGCGACCGGCCGCGCCAGCGTCGACGCCCCCTTGGCGCAGGCGAGCACGCGCGCGCCGCTGCTGAACACGACCTCGACCTTGCCCGCGCCGGGCGATCCGCTGACGACGCCGACACCGAACGTCGGATGCGCGACCCGCTCGCCCGCGACGTAGCTGTCGCGCGCGACGTACGTCCGCGGCGGCTTGCTGGGATCGAACGGCGGCAACTCCGGCGTCGCCGCGGCCGCGCGCTGCGGGCGCGATCGCCGCGCGGACCCGAACGTCGGCCGGCGCGGACGAGACCCCGACTCACCGCCGCCATCGGCGGAGGCGTTTTCGTCGCGGTAGCGATGATGACCGCCGCACCGTTTGCAGACCACCTTGGCGATCCGATCACCCATCTTGGCCATCACGACGTGCCACACCTGGCCGCAGCGACCGCACATGGCTTCGATGTCCTGTCCGACTCCTGGCGTGGGCATTCGTTGGCGTCCCCCTAGACGTCCGCTGGGTCTCTATATTCGCCGAAGACGTCCCGGAAAACCCGACAGATTTCACCCAAAGTTGCATTCCGGCGGGCCGCCTCGAGCACGGCGTCCATGACGTTTCCGTCTCCGGCGCAGGCGTCCCGCACGCCGTCCAGTCCCTGACGCGCAGCTTTTGCGTCTCGGCCGGCGCGCACCGCCCGCACGTGGGCGACCTGGGCATCCTCGGGCGTCCGGTCGATCTTCAGAGTCGGGATCGTGGCGCTGTCCGTTTCGACATGCCGGTTGACGCCGACGATCGGCCGCCGGCCGTCGTCGATCTGCTTCTGCGTGTGGTAAGCCGACGCCGCAATCTCGCGCTGCGGCCAGCCGAGCTCGACCGCGCGCACGATGCCGCCCATGTCGTCGATGGCCCGGATCAGGCGCTCCGCTTCCGCTTGCATACGATCGGTCAAGGACTCCAGGTAGTAGCTGCCTCCGAACGGATCGGCAAGCGCGGGCAGCCCGGATTCGTCAGCGATGATCTGCTGCGTGCGCAGCGCCAGCGTGGCCGCTGCCTCCGTCGGCAGCGCGAAGGTCTCGTCGAAGCTGTTCGTGTGAAGCGACTGCGTACCGCCCAGCACCGCCGCCAGAGCCTGCAGCGTGGTCCGCACGACGTTGTTGAGAGGCTGCTGCGCCACCAGAGAAACGCCCGCCGTCTGAGCGTGCGCGCGCAGGATCCAGGCGCGGGGATTCTTCGCCCCGAAACGGTCGCGCATGATGCGGGCCCACATTCGCCGCGCCGCCCGCATCTTCGCGATCTCCTCGAAGAAATCGTTGTGCACGTCCCAGAAGAACGACAGCCGCGGCGCGAACACATCCACGTCCAGGCCCGCCTCGCGGCCGAGCTCGACGTAGCCGATGCCGTCGGCCAGCGTGAAGGCCAGCTCCTGCACGGCGGTCGCGCCCGCTTCGCGGATGTGGTAGCCGCTGATGCTGATCGTGTTCCAGAGCGGCATCCGCGCCGTGCACGTCACCAGCATGTCGCGGATGATGCGAAGGGACGGACGGACGCCGCAGATCCATTCCTTCTGGGCGATGAACTCCTTGAGCATGTCGTTCTGGATGGTGCCGCGCAGCCGCTCAGGCCCGATGCCGCGGCGCTCGGCCGCCACCACGTAGAACGCCAGCAGCACGACGGCCGGCGCGTTGATGGTCATCGAGGTCGTCACCTCTGCCAGCGGGATGTCGGCGAACAGGCGCTCGACGTCGGCGACCGACGCGACCGACACGCCCTCGCGTCCGACCTCGCCGCGCGCAAGCGCGTCGTCCGGGTCGAACCCCATCAGCGTCGGCATGTCGAACGCCGTCGACAGGCCCGTCTGCCCGTGCTGGAGCAGGTAGCGAAACCGACGGTTGGTATCTTCGGGCGTGCCGAACCCGGAGAACATCCGCATGGTCCACGCCTTGCCGCGGTACATCGTTTCGTGCGGCCCGCGGGTGAACGGAAATTGTCCTGGCGCGCCGAGCCGCGCAGCAGGGTCCCAGTTCGGGCCCAGACTTTCGGGGCCATAGACGGGGTCCAGCGGCAGGCCCGACTGCGTCTCGGGCGCATCCGCTCCGTCCTGCGGGTTTATCCCAATGGTTTTGCGGTCTCGCGACATGAAAGGGATGTAGGCCAGTCTACCCTTTTGCGTCGGACGCAAACCGCCCTTCCAATCCAGTTTTGTGGGTACAATGCGAGCACTTATCGCGCGCGGAGGTTCCCCTTATGTCACCGGTTAGCGGCGCCGTTAATCGCAGGATCGCGCTCGGCCTCTGGATCGTTTTCGGGCTGATCGCTTGCCAGGGACCTGACGAGTATTTCCGTAAAGACGGAAGCGCGAGCGGCGCGGCCGGCGTCGGACCGTTCGACGCCAGCGGCGTGGCTGGCACGATGGGAACCGGCGCCACGGGCGGCACCGTCAGCGGTCTTGGCGGACAGTCAGGCTCGATCGGGACGGGCACGGCGGGCAACGGCACCGCGGGCACGGTCGGCACGGCCGGAACGTTCGGGCGCGGCGGCACGACCGGCACCGGCGGCTCGGGGACAGGGCGCGGCGGCACGACGGGCACCGGAGGGGCCGCAGGGATGGCGGGGACATTCGGGCGCGGCGGCACGACGGGCACCGGCGGCTCGGGGACAGGACGCGGCGGCACGACGGGAACCGGAGGGATGGCCGGAACGTTCGGGCGCGGCGGCACGACCGGCACCGGCGGCACGGGGACGGGACGCGGGGGCACGACCGGCACGGGCGGCGTGGTCGGACGCGGCGGCACGACCGGCACCGGCGGCGGCGCGGGGGCGACCGGGCGGGGCGGCACGACCGGCACCGGCGGCACTGGGACGGGACGCGGGGGCACGACCGGCACGGGCGGGTCGGCCGTCGACGCGGGCGGAACCGGCCCGTGCGCCGGTATGTGCAGCCCGGCCCGGACCATCGCGCCCAACGTCAACTCGAAGGACCTCGGCACCGCGGCGACGTGCGACGAGGTCGCCGGCAGCGTGGGTGCGTTCGTCTGCGGCAACTTCGTCGATCCGCGGACGTTCACCGTCAACGGCACGTCGTTCAACTGCGTGACCGGCAACGGCGGCAATCTTCCCGCGGCCCGCAACGGCGGCTGGTGCCTGGAGGCCAGCGCGGGGAACAATTCGTACGCGTACTACGCCACGTACAACGTCAACTGACGGTCAGGTAGCGGATGGCCGCCTTTCCGTTTTGGAAGGCGAGCTTGAACTTCACGTCCTTGACCGGGATCTGCTTCATGATCTGCGCGCGCTTCTCGCGCAGCGTCGCGATGAACCGATCGGCGTCGAGATCGGCGACGGGCTCGCCAGTCGTCTTTCGCATCTTCACGAACTCACTGAACAGACTCCGATACTCTTCGGTCTTCGGATCGGCGGCGGAGTTGGAAGGTGGGAGCGGCGCCGTCCGGCCGAGGCCGCCGGGCGGCAGCGCCACCGAGCCCGTCCGGACGAGCGACACATCGACGTGCCCCGATTGCGCGAGGTCGGATCGCGTGTCGATCGGACTCGGAATCGCCTCCGCGGGAATCGACGGTAAGCCGGTGATCGGCGTGACCTTCGGTCCGGGCGGCGGTGTCGGGCGGCGCGGCGGTGCGTCCGGCGGCGCGGCCCTCGCGCCGAGGCTGGGCGTCGGGAGGCGCGTCGGGTAGGCCTCGACCGGCGTCGGCCTGGACGGTCGGGCGCCGGGCGACGCCGTCGGCGTTGCGCGCGAAAGACGCGGTGCAGGCGCCGGTGGAGGCGAGGGGGGCAGGTGAGGCGTGGTCGCGGCGGGCGCCGTTGGGCGAGGCGCCGGAGCGGGCGGCGGGGGCGGCGCAGCGACGATCGGCGGCGGCGGCTCGGCGGGCGTGTCGGGGAGCGCGGGCGCGGGCAGCGCGCGTTCGCGAGGAGAGGACTCACGCCGCCACAGCAGTACGCCCCCCGCCAGCGACAGGACCAGGATCAGCGGCACGACGACAAACGGCCAGCGGGCCCGGCGAGCGTTGCTGCCCACCAGCGCGAGGCCTTCGGTGCCCGGGCCGGTCAGCGGGATTGTCACGTCGACGGCTGACGGCGCTTTTCCCGCCAGGACGAACGAGCCCTGCATCGTGCGAACCTCGGCGTTGATCCCGCGCGCCGCCAGGCGCTGGGTGATCGCCGACGCGTCCATCTGTTTGGCGACGGCCAGCAGCCCGAACATCAGGTCCGCATGCTCGCGCGGCTCGATGCTGACGACCGTGACGAGCTGCAGGTTGCCCTCGCGGACGACGACGTGCGTGCCGACGGTCAGCGGCAGATCGACGTTGCTGTCGGCCGGTCGGCGCAGAAGCCGGCGCGGCTCGCCGCCGTCGCGGCGCATCTGTGTGATCTCGATGTGCTCGCCTTCGTGCGTCCGGAACGCCAGCTCGTCGCTGGTCAGATCGCGGACCGTGGTCTCGTCGGTCGCGACCGCGTAGCCGATGCGGGGCATCTGCGCCAGCGTCTCGGCGCGTTCATTGACCGCGGCCGCGTTCTCGCGAATCAGCGCCTGAAGATCGGCGGCGGCGGCGCGGAGGTCGTCCGGCGACGTCCTTCGTCCCAGTAACGCTATCGCGAGCGCGACGACCAGTCCGGCCGCCGCGACAGCGATGCCCGCCGCTCTGCCGGTGGCGCTAGGGCGCCTTTCCACGAGGGATCCCGAACTTGTCGGTCGCGGGGATCATGGAGGAAGCGCGCGGAACGCTGAGGTTCAAGGTGTTCTCGCCCGCGTGGATCTCGATCGTCTGCGTGAGCGGCTCGCCGGTGTCTTCGCCCCAGGCTTTGACCTTGTACTTGCCGGGCGGCAGGCTGCGGAAGCGGAACTTGCCGGCCGCATCCGTCACGACGTAATGCGGAGCGGCCACCACCACCAGGTGGGCGGACATGTTCGCGTGCAGGTTGCAGCCGATGCTGACCAGACCTTCCTTCGCGAACGTCACCTCGCGGGTCTCGCCGTTCTTGTAGATGCCGAGATCGAACGCCCGGGCGTGCGAGGTCGAGAAGACGTTGTGGAAAATCGGATCGAAGTTCGGAAACGACACCGTCGACCCGGCGGAGATCGCCAGCACGCGCGGCGCGAACTGCCGATCGCGCTGCTCCATCACGCGCTGCTTGGGCTTCCGCTTCTTCCACTTTCCTGAGGCGGGCTCCAGCGCGATCACGCCGAGCACCGGGCCGGACGCGCCGTCGATCTTCATCGTGCCCGCGAGCGAGCCGTCCTTCGGCTTCTCCGGCTCCTCCTCCGATTCGCCGACCGCATCCTTGGGTTGCGCGGGCGTGTCCTTCGGCATCGTCTTGAGTGCGCTGGTGATTCGCTCCGGGCCGCCCGCCCGGAACAGGGGATCGAGGCCGGTCAGCGCGCCGGCGGGCGCCAGCCGCTCCGCCGCACTGTACAGCTGCTCGGCGTACGATCGCTGACCGCGCAGGCGCGCCCGCACGGCCGTCTCCAGCAGGTCCGCCGCGTCGTTCTTGTCGGCCTTGCGCAGCTCCTCGACCTTGGCCGTGGCCTGCTTTGCCAGCGCGTCGTCGTGCGCGGCCGCTTCCGCCGGCGGCGGGTTGACGATCTCCTTTGCCAGCGGGCCGAGCGCCCCGAGGAGCTCGTCCTTCTCCTTCTTCGGAACGTTGAACTTGTCGAGGGCGCCGACCAGGTCCTCGACCAGCGCGTCGAACTCCTCCTGGACCAGCTGGAATCCTGCGTGTGCCGATCGCATGTCGCGGCCGGTGTACGGACACGGTCCGCCGGTCGCCGAACAGACGAATTCGACCAGCAGGCCGCGCAGCCGCGTGATGTCGGTGTTGAAGAAGCGGCCGTTGATGCGCTTGTCCGCCGCGACGCGCTTCAGGAACTCGTCGACGACGGCTTCGACCGCCGGCTTGCCGCCCAGACGATCGTAGAGCGGCTTCGCCGTGGCGGCTGGCGGCGCAGCGGTCGGTTTGGCGGCCGGTGGCGCGCCACCTCCCGACTGGCAGCCGAAAAACCCTGCGAAACCGACGACGACGACCAGCGTGCCGATGCCAGGTGTACGCACGCCCACGATTATAGGCGGCTTTGCCGCAGCGGGTAAAAAGACCCGCGGATCAGCTTACGGTTTGCGGGTCGCGTTGCGCTACGCGCGCGCCGTCACTTCCGTGCCCGAGCCAGGCGCGTCCGGTCCCGGAACGACCACCGGCACCGTCTCCAGCGTCAGCTCGAGAACCTCGTCGATCTTCTTCACGAAGACGAGCTCCAGCTCCTCGCGGATTGTCTCCGGAATGTCGACGATGTCCTTGCGATTGCGATCGGGCAGGACGACCCGCTTGATGCCGGCCCGGTGCGCGGCCAGCACCTTCTCCTTGATGCCGCCCACCGGCAACACCGTCCCGCGCAGCGTGATCTCGCCGGTCATCGCGACGTCGCCGCGCACGCGGCGCCCCGTCAGCAGCGACACGAGCGCGACGGTGATGGCGACGCCCGCCGACGGACCGTCCTTCGACACCGCGCCCTGGGGCACGTGCAGGTGGATGTCCGTCTTCTCGAAGTCGGCGGTGATCGCCAGGTCCTCGACGTGCGTGCGCACCCACGACAACCCGGCGCGCGCCGACTCTTTCATGACGTCGCCGAGCTGGCCGGTCAGGATCAGGCTGCCCTTGCCCGACATCGCGGACGCCTCGATGAAGAGGATGTCGCCGCCGGTCGGCATCCAGGCGAGGCCCGTCGCCACGCCCGGGATCTCCGTGCGCTCGGCCGCCTCGGAGTAGAACTTCTGCGGCCCCAGGATGTCGGCGATTGCCTCGGGCGTCAGGCCCGGATCGTAGGCCAGGTTCTCGGCGACCTTGACGGCGATCGCGCGGATGACGCTGGAGACCTCACGTTCGAGGTTCCGGACGCCGGCCTCGCGCGTGTACTGCTCGATGACGGTCGTCAGCGCTTCATCCGAGAACCGGATCTTGGAGTCGTCCAGGCCGTGCTCGGCGATCTGCTTCGGCACCAGGTGGCGCTTCGCGATCTCCATCTTCTCTTCCCGCGTGTAGCCGGGGATCTCGAGCACCTCCATGCGGTCCAGCAACGCGGGCGGGATCGGATCCAGCATGTTCGCCGTCGCGATGAAGATGACGTCGGAGAGGTCGAAGTTCACTTCGAGGTAGTGGTCGGAGAACGTCGAGTTCTGTTCGGGGTCGAGGACCTCGAGCAGCGCCGCCGACGGGTCGCCCCGGAAATCGGCGCCCAGCTTGTCGATCTCGTCGAGCATGAACACCGGATTGCGCGTGCCGACCCGGCGCATGCCCTGGACGATCCGGCCTGGCAGCGCGCCGATGTAGGTGCGCCGGTGGCCGCGGACCTCGGCCTCGTCGCGGACGCCGCCCAGCGAGACGCGGATGAACTCGCGGCCGAGCGAACGGGCGATCGACTTGCCGAGCGACGTCTTGCCGACGCCGGGCGGCCCGACCAGGCAGAGGATCGGTCCCTTCTTCCCCGGCGCCAGCTTGCGCACCGCCAGGTACTCGAGGATGCGCTTCTTCACCTTCTTGAGGTCGTAGTGATCCGAATCGAGGATCTCGCGCGCCTGATCGAGGTCCAGCCGATCTTCCGTCCGCTTGGACCAGGGCAGCTCCACGAGCCACTCGAGGTAGGTGCGCTGCACCGTGTACTCCGCCGACGACTGCGCCATCTGCTTCAGGCGTTCCAGCTGCTTGCGCGCCGTCTTCTCGACGTCGGCCGGCATCTCGGCGGTCTTGATCTTCTCCTCGAACGCGTCGAGGTCGCTGGCGTCCTCGCCCTCGCCCAGCTCGTCCTGGATCGCCTTCAACTTCTGCCGCAGAACCGCCTCGCGCTGGTGCTTCGAGAACTCCTCGCGCACCTGGAGGTCGATCTTCTGCTTCACCTTGATCAGCTCGACTTTGCGCTGCAGCAGCACGAGCAGCCGGCGCAGCCGCTCGGCAACGTCGCTCTCGACCAGCAGCGACGCCCGCTCGTCCGGCGACAGGTCGACCGTCGCCGCGACGATGTCGCCGAGGCGGCCCGGATCCTTGTTCTGATCCAGCACCTGGGCGGTCTCGTCCGGAATGTCCGGGGAGATCGCGATCAGCTGCTTCGCGACGTCGTAGACGGCCATGCCGAGGCCGTCGATCTCGATCGGGTCCTTCCGGATCTCGACCAGGGCCTCGTAGCTGGCGACCAGGTACGGTTTCTCCTGCGTGAATCCAACCACCCGGCGCCGCTCCATCCCACGCAGCACGGCGGTGACGCGGTTCTCCGCCGCCTTGACGATCCGCACCACCTCACCCTCGACGCAGATCGTGTACAGGTCAGCGCCCGCCGGCTCCTCGATGTCGGCGTCCTTCTGGGTGCCGACCAGAACCCGCGCGCCCTTGCCGCCCAGCGCCTCGATGAGGCGCAGCGAGCTGGCGCGCCCGATCTCGACCGGCATCACCGCGCCGGGGAAGAGAACCAGATTTCGCAGGGAGAGCAGCGGGAGCGTCTTGGTGTTTTCAGTGCTCATCGGCGTTCCTTATGATGCCGCGCGGTCGGGAAAGGTATATCAAAATCGTCTCACTGGCGTCTTCGCGGTGCGCTCGGCTATCTGTTCGAACAGCTTACGCGTCTCCGCGTCGTCCGGCTTGATCTTCGGCGCCACAATTTCGACGCGCACGATCTGATCGCCCCGCGAGCCATCCGCATGTTTGACGCCCCGGCCCCGCAAGCGCAGCCGGGCGCCGCTGGATGTGCCGGGCGGAACCGTCAGCGTGACCGGGCCCTCCACCGTCGGCACCTCGACCTTCGCGCCCAGCACCGCCTCCGCGATCGACACCGGCAGATCCAGCTCGACGTCGTCGCCGGCGCGGCGTAGATGGGGATCGGGGCGGACGTCGAGATCCAGATAGAGATCGCCGGGTACGCCGTCGTTGCCGCTCGGCTGGGCGCCCTTGCCGGGGACGCGCAGGCGGCCGCCGTTCTCCACGCCGGGCGGAACCGAGATGTCGATGGTGTCGCCGCCGCCCGTACGGACGGTCCGTTTCGTCCCCAGCGCCGCCTCGGCGAAGGTGACGGGAAGCTGGCCGATCACGTCGGCGCCACGGCTCTGGCGGGGACGGGCCCGCCCCCACTGCACGGTCCGGCGGCCGCCGCCCGCGTTGCCGAACAAGCTGGAGAAGATGTCGCCCACGTCGAAGTCGCCGCCGAACTCGACCCCGCCCGCGGAGGCGCGCGCGCCGCCGAAGGTGCGCGCGAAGGCGTCGGGATCGAACCCTTCGGGCATCCCGTCCGGGCGAACCGGCGCGTGTTTGAGGCGGTCGTACTCCTTGCGCTTCTGGGCGTCGCCCAGCACCGCGTAGGCCTCGTTGATCTCCTTGAAGCGCTCGGTCTTCTTCTTGTCGTTGCCGGTGACGTCCGGGTGGTACTCCTTCGCCAGCTTCCGGTAGGCCTTCTTGATGGCTGATTCGTCGGCGCTCTCGGCGACGCCCAGCGTCTTATAGAGATCTTTCATCGTGGCGCTTGGTCATCATGACACGGCCGCGACCCGCCGCTCGGGCTTCCGGGTCATCGTCACCTCGTCGCTGCCGCTGGCGGGCGCGTCGAGCACGATGGTGTCGCCCGGATGGAAGTCGCCAGTCAAAAGGCGCCTGGCCAGCGGGTCCTGCACGTACCGCATCAACGCGCGCTTGAGCGGCCGCGCGCCGTACTGTGGATCGTAGCCACGGTCGCCCAGGAAGGTGCGCGCCTCCGGCGTCAGCTCGACGTCGAGGCCGCGGTCGCGCAGCAGCTTGCGCAGCCGCCCGAACTGCAGGTCGACGATGCTGTCGATCTCGTTGCGCCCCAGGCGGTGGAAGAAGACGATGTCGTCGATCCGGTTCAGGAATTCGGGCCGGAACGAACGTCGCAGCTCCGCCATCACCTTGTCGCGCGCGCCCAGATCGGTCCAGTCCTCCAGGAACTGGCTGCCGACGTTGGACGTCATGATGACGACCGTATTGCGAAAGTCGACCGTGCGTCCTTGCCCATCGGTCAGGCGCCCGTCATCCAGCAGCTGCAGCAGCGTGTTGAACACGTCGGGGTGCGCCTTCTCGATCTCGTCGAACAGCACGACCGAGTAGGGCCGGCGCCGCACCGCCTCGGTCAGCTGCCCGCCCTGGTCGTAGCCGACGTATCCGGGCGGCGCGCCGATCAGGCGCGAGACGGCGTGCTTCTCCATGTACTCGGACATGTCGATGCGGACGATGTGCGTCTCGTCGTCGAACAGGAAGTCGGCGAGCGACCGCGCCAGCTCGGTCTTGCCGACGCCGGTCGGCCCGAGGAACAGGAACGAGCCGATGGGCCGGTTCGGGTCGGAGAGGCCGGCGCGCGCGCGGCGGACCGCGTTCGCGACCGCCTGGACCGCCTCGTCCTGGCCGATGACGCGCGCGTGCAGGCGCGTCTCCATCTGAAGCAGCTTGGCCTGCTCGCCCTCCAGCATCTTGTCGACGGGGATCCCGGTCCACTTCGAGACGACCGCGGCGACGTCCTCTTCCGTCACTTCCTCGCGCAGGAACGAACCGTGCCTCTGCAGCTCTTTCAGCTCCGCCGACTTCGCGATCGCGGCCTTCTCCAGCTCGGGGATGCGGCCGAAGCGCAGCTCGGCGGCGCGATTGAGATCCCCGCGCCGCTGCGCCAGCTCGGCGTCGGTCTTGGCGCCCTCCGCCTCTTCCTTCAGCTTGCGCAGCTCGCCGATCACCTGCTTTTCGTGCTGCCAGACCGTCTTCATCTGATCCGCGCGCTCGCGCAGCTCGGCGATCTCCGCCGCCACCTGCGCCAGGCGCTTGGCCGACGCCTCGTCCTTCTCCTTGCCCAGCGCCTGCTCCTCGATCGCCAGCGATGTCAGCCGCCGTTCCAGTTGATCGATCGGGTCGGGCCGCGAATCAATCTGCATCTTGAGGCGGCTCGCCGCCTCGTCGACCAGGTCGATCGCCTTGTCGGGCAGCTGGCGTCCCGAGATGTAACGGTCCGACAGCCGCGCCGCCGCGACCAGCGCGGCGTCACGGATGCGGATACCGTGGTGAACTTCGTAGCGTTCCTTGAGGCCGCGCAGGATGGCGACCGTGTCTTCGACCGAGGGCTCGCCGACGAACACCGGCTGGAAGCGCCGCTCCAGCGCTTTGTCCTTTTCGACGTGCTTGCGGTACTCGTCGAGCGTGGTCGCGCCGATGCAGCGCAGATCGCCGCGCGCCAGCGCCGGCTTCAGCATGTTGGCCGCGTCGACCGCGCCCTCCGCCCCGCCCGCGCCGACCAGCGTGTGCAGCTCGTCGATGAACAGGATGATGCCGCCCGCCGCCGCTTCGACTTCCTTCAATACCGTCTTCAGGCGGTCCTCGAACTCGCCGCGGTACTTGCTGCCGGCGATCAAGGCGCCCAGGTCCAGCGCCAGAATCTTCTTGTCCTTCAGCGACTCGGGCACGTCGCCCGTCGCGATCCGCAGGGCGATGCCCTCGACGATGGCGGTCTTGCCGACGCCGGGATCGCCGATCAGGACCGGGTTGTTCTTGGTCCGGCGAGAGAGCACCTGCATCGACCGGCGAATCTCCTCGTCGCGCCCGATGACCGGATCCAGCTTCCCCGTGCGCGCCAGCTCTGTCAGGTCACGGGTGTACTTCGCCAGCGCCTGGTACTTCCCCTCCGCCTCGGGGTCGGTCACGCGCTGCGTCCCCCGCACCTCCGCCAGCGCCTTCATCAGGGCGTCCTTGCGCACGCCGGCGTCCTTCAGGGCGCGGCTGGCGGCGCCGAAATCCTCGCTGACAAGCGCCAGCAACAGGTGCTCGCTCGAGACGTACTCGTCTTTGAACTCCTTGGACAGCTTGGTCGCCTGCTCGATCAGGTCCTTGAGCCGGCGGCCGACGTAGATGTCGGACGCGGCGCCGCTCACCTGCGGCTGCGCGTCCAGGGCCTCGGCCACCTCCTTCCGGACCGACGCCGGATCGACGCCCAGCTTGCGCAGAATCGCACCCGCGATCCCGTCCGTTTGGTCGAGGAGAGCGGCGAGGACGTGCTCGGGCGTCAGCTCCTGATGGGCGCGGCTGCCGGCTAGCTCGTGCGCCGCTTGCAGAGCCTCTTGCGCCTTGATGGTGAGCTTGTCCATTCGCATTGTTTTCTCCGTTACCCGGGTTACGAGGCTAAGCACCTGCCGTGCCGCGACAAGTTCGACGCGCCGTCGGCGCACGGCACCGTCGAGACCGAACGTAAGCACCGTCGGGAACCAGAAACGGGGTGGGCCAACGCGGCGGTTCGAAGTAGATTCTGTCGGATGTCGTATCTGGTCCTGGCGCGCAAGTACCGGCCGCAGCGGTTCTCGGAGCTGGTCGGCCAGGAGCACGTCGCGCGGACCCTCGCGAACGCCATCGCCCAGAACCGCGTTCACCACGCGTTTCTGTTCACCGGCGCGCGCGGGGTCGGCAAGACCAGCGCGGCGCGCATCCTCGCCAAGGCGCTGTCGTGCGAGAAGGGCCCGACCGCCGATCCCTGTGGGGTCTGCGACCTCTGCCAGGAGATCGCGGGCGGTCGGTCGGTCGACGTCATCGAGATCGACGCGG
>Ga0066395_10000022_pt1 | contig 47972 bp, 47 predicted proteins | sample PanSoiPlot1MoBio_FD_61218 | JGI IMG/M metagenome (GOLD analysis project Ga0066395, IMG submission 61218) | Tropical forest soil microbial communities from Panama analyzed to predict greenhouse gas emissions - Panama Soil Plot 1 MoBio | ecosystem: Environmental > Terrestrial > Soil > Tropical... | reverse complement strand
CCGGCATGATCATGTTGGCCAAAGCGCTGCTCGACCGCAAGCAACAGCCGAGCGAGGCCGAGGTGCGGCTGGGACTTGCCGGCTATTTGTGCCGCTGCGGGGCCCATAACCGGATTGTCCGCGCTGTCCTCAAGGCCGCGCAAACGGGCGCGAGGATCTGATGAACGCGATCTCACGGGGTGATTTGGTCGCCGGGCTCGGCAGCATCACGCTCGTCTTCACGCTTATGCCGTGGCTCCCTGCGAGGCTTCCGGGAGGAGCAACGATGATGTCACTTGATAGCCTTTCCAAGCGTCTGTGCTTCCGACGGATTTGCCCCCTTTGCACGATTATGGCGTACGCGATCTTAGCCTTGTTGCCGATCGGCGCAGCCGCGCAGGTTTTGGGTGATGCCCCGGCGCTTACTCCGGGACTGCACAATCTGACGCTGCAGCGTGCAGACGAACCCGCGATCCGCTACGCGATCAGCATTCCGGGTAACTATTCTCAGTCGACGCCTGTCCCTCTCATTCTTGCATTGCACTTCGGGGTCGGGGGCGGAGATGCGGCGGGCGCCGGTCGAGACATGCTGCAGATTCTCATTGGTCCGGCGCTCGCCGAACTCGGCGGCATCATCGTTGCGCCGGACTCGGTGCGAGGCAATTGGAGCAGCGCTGAAAACGAGAAGGCAGTGAATGCATTGCTCGACATGGTCCTGACCCACTACTCAATCGATGAGAAGAAGGTCGCCGTCACCGGCTTCAGCATGGGCGGCACGGGCTCCTGGCATTTTGCGGAGAAATTCCCCGGGCGCTTCAGCGCGGCGATTCCGGTCGCCGGCAGGCCGCCGGCATCCGCCTCCGGATGGCGGCTTCCGGTTCTGGCGATTCACTCTCGCGACGATCAGGTCGCACCTTTTGACCCGACCGAGGCGCGAATTGCGGAGCTTCAGAAGGTGGGAGTAAACGCAAAGCTGATCCCGCTGACTGGCATCACGCATTACCAAACGTACCGCTTCAGAGATGGATTGCGGCAGGCGGTCCCGTGGTTACGTGAGGTCTGGAAGTAGGAACTTCGGCGCAGATGGCGCCCGCGATCCTCTCATGTCTCCTGCAAAGGACGATCTCTACAAGGCGATGCTTGAGAAGGAATTAGCCTGAGCGGGTCTGGTCGCCAGCGGTCATGAAGATGCTCTAAGCTCCTCAAAGATGACGAGAATTTCTCCTGTCTGATCAAAGATTAGTCCGCGGCCCGCGTGACACACCGACACGTATCGACGGCTTGCCGGAAATTTTTTTGCCGATAGGTGTCGATTGGAGCGATCTGGTTTCGTCCTGGGATCAAGCATTGGAACAGCCGTATGCGCGGCCGTAACGAAACCTTTACTACGCTCGTGGCACCAGGCTCGTGGCCTACGGCGCAAAGAGGGAGCATGTCACATGATCACGATCTCAGCGTTCAAAAACGTCCCCGAGTTCGCCCAGGGCCAAGTCCGGGATCTGCGGGTGCGCTGGGCGCTGGAGGAGGCCGGCCTGCCGTACAAGACACGCTTGCTAGCACAAGGCGATCAGGACAAACCGGACTACCGCGCGCTGCAGCCTTTTGGGCAGGTGCCGATCTTCGAGGAAGACGGCTTTGTGCTGTTCGAATCCGGCGCAATTGTCCTGCATATCGGCGAGCGGAGCGAGGCACTCCTGCCAAAGGACGTTGGCGCCCGAGCGCGCGCGACGCAATGGCTTATAGCGGCGCTCAATTCCATCGAGCCTTTTGTCATGAATGTTGTGCTGATCGATCTCCTTTATGCGAACGAGGAATGGGCAAAGCTGCGCCGTCCAGGGGCTGTGGAGTTCGTGCAAAGGCGATTGTCTGCCCTCTGCCGGTCGCTCGGCGACAAGCCTTATCTCGATGGCGAGCGCTTCACGGCCGGCGATCTGATGATGACGACAGTGCTGCGCATGCTGAAGCATACCGACATTGTCACGAGTGACAGGCGCCTTGCGGCCTATATCTATCGCTGTACCGCGCGGCCTGCCTTCAAACGCGCGTTCGATGCTCAGATCGGCGATTTCAGGGCTGCGGCATAATCCGTTTGAGTTGTACAAGGAAAGTGAAGAGCCGGCCAAAATGGCCGGCTGCCTCTTCGGGGCATCTGGTTTCGACGCGACGCAGCTGGTCGCGGCGGAGCTGGGATCGGGCGCATCGTCCTCGGTTGCGAAAGCGCCCCGGCAATGGCGAGCACAGCCCCGGAAGTTATGACACGCTCGCAGGCTGGCCACCGTGCGGGACGAGTCATCCGAGCCCGGCCTCTTGCGCAATCAGGAACAACCCTGCCCCGACGACGACGGCTCCGATGACTCGCGCGACGCGCTCGCCGGCCGGTGCGAGACGTTCAACCGTAATGGCTGCCGTCACGACAGCCATCGCGCGCAGGTCCATGCCCCCGATGACGAGGAGGATCGCGCTCAGACCGGCGCAGCAACAACTGCAGTGGAGGCCAAGGCGCAGGCCGTGTCGCCAGGCCGTGCCGGCGTCCGCCGCCAGCATACGGCCGCGCCCCGGCGCCTCCCGGCAGCAGGCCAGGTGATGCGCCTTCCACGCGGTAAACTGGAGCGCGCCGGCCGTCAGGACCACGACACCAACCAGCATCGGAACGGCGCGCGCCAGCGCCGGCAACTGCATCTCGACTGCCGCCAGCGCGACGCCCAGCGGAAAGGCCGCCATTCCGAACACGGTCCATACGAAGAAGTACCCCACGCCCACCAGCACGGTCAGCCAACCCAGGCGCGCCTCGCCTGTCCTGGCGACGGACTGGCGGTAGCGCCACAGCGCCGGCATCAAGGATGGCAGCATCATCGTTACCATCATCACGACCCACATGCCGAGGAACGACGCCGCGGCGTCGGGCCACGTCTGTCCACATATCGGCATCCACGCCATCGACATCGTCCAGCCGCCGGGCATCGGCATCTCGCCCATTGCCGACATGGATACGGACGCGTCGATCGTCGCCGCTGAGCTGGCGGCGAAGAGCAGCGCCGAGACGCCGAAGAAGGCCCGCTCGGACGCTTGCCCAGAGACCACGCGAGCGTCGATGACGCGTGAAATGACGCGCTCCGGATTGGCAGGGAGGGATATCGCGTCAGCCATGATGCAATGCTCCGTTTCCAGCGGCACGATTCTTGTCGCGTAAGGACGGCCGGTTGACTTGAGATCTGTTGTTCTCCGGTCGCGCCAACGGCATCGACGGCCTGGCTCAGCGCTTGTCGTACTCGTCGTGGCGGCGCCACCAGACGCCGGTCTCGTTGCGGCCCTTGGGGGCGCGGTCGAGCCACTGGTACATGCCCCAGAGGCCGTCCAGCCCGCGCGCATAGGTGGAATAGGTGTGATAGACGACGCCGTCCTCAATCACGAACGCGCTCATGCCCGGCCGGTCGCGCACATAAGTGGCGGCGTCGGTTCCGCACATGGCCGCGAACTGGTGGACGGGTTCCGGGAGCTGCGCCGCGACGATCGGGTGCCCGCCGCGCCGATAGTTGTATTCAGCGCCCCCCTCGCGCTGCTGCTCTTCGGTGATCGAGACGTTGAAGTCGAAGTTAAAGTCGCCGTCGCGGGAGGAGGCCCAGGGAAACCTCCATCCAAGCCGCCGTTTGTAGGTCTGCAGCTTCGCAAGCGGTGCCCGCGACACACCCCAAAGCATGACATCGTGGTTCGTGAGGTGCACTGCGAAGCCGTCGAACCCGTCCGCGATCGACGAGCAGGACGGACACCCTGCTTTGTAGTCGGGCCCGAACATGAAGTGATAGACGAGGAGCTGCGAGCGGCCTCGGAAGAGGTCTGCGAGCGAGGCGGTCCCTTCATCCGTCTCGAATCGGTACGCCTTGTCGACCCGAACCCACGGCAGCTCCTGACGTCGCCGCGCCAGCTCGTCGCTGCGCCGCGTCAGCTCCTTCTCCGCCTGGAGCAGTTCGAGCCGCGCTGCCAGCCATTCTTCGCGTGTCGCGGCCATGTGCTTTGTCATCGGTCTTCTCTCCCTTGGGTGGTTGGTGGTCGTAAGGTAGATACGTACGGGGCATCAGACGGTGGGAGTTACAAGTGTGGCGGGATTCCGATGGATTCGCTGATCACGGCCGCGGCGCGCGCACTCGCAGCAGGTGATCCGCTCGGCGCCCTGAACCGGGTCGCCCTGCGCGCCGACGCGCCCGCGCTCGCGCTTCGCGGCATTGCGATGGCGCAGCTCGGCGATCTTGTTCGAGCGAAGGCTCTGCTGCGAAGCGCGGCGCGCGCCTTCGGTCCGAAAGAGGCCGTGGCCCGCGCCCGGTGTGTCGTCGCCGAGGCCGAGATCGCGCTCGTCTCGCGCGACCTCACTTGGCCTGCGCAGGCGCTCGACGCGGCGCGGGCGACGCTCGAAGCGCACGGCGACCTGGTGAACGCCGCGCATGCGCGCAATCTTAAGGTCCGGCGCTCGCTCCTGATCGGCCGCCTTGGCGAAGCCGAGCGCGCGCTCGCCGAGCTCGACCCCACGCCGCTCCCACCCGCTTCGAGGGCCGCTTACGAGCTCGCGGCCGCGGGAATTGCGATTCGGCGCCTGCAGACGAAGGCGGCGCGCGCTGCGCTCGCTCGGGCCAAGCACGCCGCCCGCGAGGCAGATATCCCGGCGCTGACGGCGGAGATCGAAAGCGCATCCCTCGTGATGAACGCGACCGCGGCGCGCCTGATCGCGCGCGGCGAGGAACGCCCCCTCCTGCTCGAGGAGGTCGAAAGGCTCCTGGCGTCAGGGGCCCTCGTCGTGGACGCATGCCGCCATGTCGTGCGGGATGCAGGCATGGTCGTCTCGCTGGCGACGCGCCCGGTATTGTTCGCCCTTGCGCGCGCGCTGGGTGAAGCCTGGCCCGGAGACGTGCCGAGGAGCGCTCTCCTCGCACACGCCTTCCGGGCGAAGCACACCGATGAATCGCATCGCGCGCGACTGCGAGTCGAAGTCGGGCGGCTTCGCGTGGAGCTTCGGACGCTGGCAGAGGTGAGCGCGACGAAGCAAGGCTTTGCACTGGCGCCGCGCCGCGCACGCGAGGTCGTCGTGCTGGCGCCGCCGGTCGAAGAGCAGCATGCGGCAGTGCTGGCATTCCTCGCCGACGGCGAGTCGTGGTCGAGCTCGGCCCTGGCGATTGCGCTTGGAGCCAGCCCGCGCACCGTGCAGCGCGCGCTCGAACAGCTTGCGGCGGCAGACAAGGTGCAGTCGTTCGGTCGCGGGCGAGCGCGTCGTTGGATGAATCCGCCGGTGCCGGGATTCCCGACAACCTTGTTACTCCCCGGTCCATTACCGAGTGACTAGGATGGACATATGAAACGATCTCAAGCTGAAATCCTCCGTGAATATGGACCCTTTCCGGGTGTCGACCACGTGCATGGCGTTACGTTTGATGGTCAGCACGTCTGGTTTGCGTCCGGAGACAAGCTGAACGCCCTCGATCCGGCGAGCGGCAAGACGCTGCGCTCGATTGATGTCGCCGGGCACGCAGGAACGGCGTTCGACGGCCAGTACCTGTTTCAGCTCGCCGAGGATCGCATCCAGAAGATCGATCCGAACACCGGCCGTGTGCTCGCCACGATTCCGGCGCCCGGCGGCGGCGGTGACTCCGGGCTCGCATGGGCCGAAGGGACGCTCTGGGTGGGGCAGTATCGGGACCGGAAGATTCATCAAATCGATCCCCAAACAGGGACGATTCTTCGCACCATCGCGTGCAGCCGCTTCGTCACCGGGGTCACCTGGATCGATCACGAACTCTGGCACGGCACCTGGGAAGGTGACGAGAGCGATTTGAGGCGAGTCGATCCTCGGACCGGAGAGGTCCTGGAGAGGCTTGAGATGCCGCCCGGAGTGGGCGTGTCGGGGCTCGAGTCCAATGGCGGCGATCAGTTCTTCTGCGGAGGCGGAAGCAGCGGGAAGGTGAGAGCCGTCCGCCGGCTCAGGCGAGGCTCCGCGGCTGGGAGCGGCTCCGAGATCCCCATCGACTCCACACGCCGGTAATCGAAGCGGCCCTCACGGGCGAGCTTCGCCGAAGCCTGGCGCGAAGGATCACGGTGGAGGGCGCCCGCTATCCCGAACATCTGCAAAAGCGGGTCGGTGAGCGCGGTCTTGCCTCGAAGTAAACCATGGCGGACGACCGCGGCTCGCGTGCCGTCCGCCAGTGGCCGGTTTGCTTCCTACTGGTCGAGCACCTCGATGTAGCCCAGATGACTCGAGGTGTCGCCCGACCACCAGATGCGGTTCGGGTTGGATGGATCGATTTCAATCCTTCTTGCATCCGACTCCGCGATCGGCAACGAGAACTCCGTCCACGTTTCCGTCTTGGGATCGAAGCGGGCGATTTTGTCGGCCGTCTGCAAGGTCACCCAGATCACCTTGTGCTTTGCATCGGTGACCACGTGATACGCGCCATTGTTCGGCGTCGGTGGTGAGTAGTGGGTCATTTTGCCGGTGTTCTGATCGACCTTCACGAGCTGGCCGGTCTCATGGAAGCCGATCCAGAGATTGCCTTCCCAATCCGCTCCCATACGGCGCGGAATGTCGAGCCCGGGTGTCTTGAACTCGTCGATCTTTCCCGTCTCAGGGTCCAGCCGGGCTATTTTGTTCGCTTCCCGCTCGGCAAACCAAACCCTTCCATCCCCCGCGACATCGATCCCGTAAGCGCCCGGGTTCTGCTTGGTCTCGACGAAGTGAGGAATGTCATAGGCGACGAACTGCTTGGTTTCGACATTCAATCCGACGATTCGCGTGCGCGCAGTCGACCAGACCATCTTTCCATTCGGGTCGGCTTTCATGCTGTTGCCGGTGATAGGCCCCGTGAGAAAGTCGGCCGGATAGGCGGTGAACTGTTGGTACTTGGTGTCGAACTGCAGCCAGCGGCGGTTGGCGCCAACCTCGGCCATCCAGATCGAGTCTCCGACGCCTCGCACCGGCGGACCCATGTGATTGAGAGCAGTAAGTTGCTTTGGCCCCGGCGGCGGACTGACCTCGGTAAATTCATACGTCTTCGGATCGAATCGTCCGAGCTTGTATTGGTTGAGCTCGTTCACCCAAGCGATGCCCTGCGAATCCACCGTGATGTCGTGAAGGGCCGAGTCCAGATTCGGAACCGCATAATCCACTGCGATGTACCGGGCGGCGGCGCCTTGCAGCGGCGTTCTCGACAAGCGGCCATTGGGATCGGCCCTTGGCGCGTCGAGTGAGAAATTCGTCGCCAGATAATCGACCACGATCTTCGCTTCCTCGTCGGTCAGATCAACGGCCCCCCGTTTTTCATGGATACGTTCTCGCATCCAGGCGATCTTTTTCTCCCAATTGTCGTGGCTCCATCTCTGCTGCGTCATCCGCCACAGGAAATGGCATTGGGCGCACTTCTGCTCCACGATCGCTTTGCCTGCCCCTTCCGGCATATTCGGCGGTTGCAGCTCGTGATCCAGCTCGTTACCGGCTACACGGCCGGGGCTCCGAACCCATCCATTCGGCACCTCCGCTTGCTGATCCGTCAGCGCCACGTCGGCCGTCGCTGTCTTGTCGGCCTTCAAGGTCACCGGCGTGGGCTTGCTCTGGAAGCCTTCCCCTATACCCTGCACCGTGTAATCCCCCGGGGGCAGGTTATTCATTGTGTAACGGCCTTGTGCCTGACTGACGATCATGAACGTCAGACGTCTCTCCGGATTGATCAATTTGACATACGCTCCGGGAAGCGCCTGCCCGGATGCCCTCTTGGCCACTCCCTGAACGCTGCCGGCGAAATCTGCCGCTCGAACCGGATGGACGCTGACAAGCACTGCTGCCGCCGCAGTTGCGGCTAGGATCCGACTCCAATGGCTCAACATCATTCTCCTCCCTTGGCGGGAATTGACCCTTCGGCCCTTCCCCTGCCGACAGTATACACGGGTTTGCGCACAAATCGCGCCCTGCAAAAGCGTTTTTTCTCCAAGACGCGGAACTGGCGAAACCGGGAAGTGCAGACTGCCTTCTGGTGTCGCACAGACCGAGCCAGTCGACGGCGCCAGCATCAAGGGAAGTTTCATTCTGTTTTCATGGCATGGATAGCTACCGACTTGCGGCGCGGCCTGACTCGCTAACGGCCATCGCGGAGAACGATGATCCGCGTGCCGATGAATGTTGCTTGCCGGCGAAAGACCCACCCGGTCTTCACGGTTTCGACGATGGCGACGAGGCGAAGCCCGTCATCAATCGCGTCGGCAATCCAACGGTGCTTCCTGGGAACGTAGCCGAGATGAACATCTCGATGCCGATAAGACACGGCGTGTTTGTCGCCCGGTTCAGCGCGCTCGCGAACGAGGGCGAGCGCCTCGCCCGGTCCAAGGTGCGCATACGCATAGCGGCGACGCTCGATCCCGACCGGCGATTTGCGTCGCAGCTCTGTGATCCAGCTCGGGTAGGACTGCACACTCTCCTCTTTGAGCAGAGCCAGCGCGCTGGCTCTGCGACGCTGTTGGCTGATCTGCTCGGGCTTCCTCTGCGGCCGAACAAGAAGCGCGTGGATCGCCGGCAGCGCGACCGCCGGCCAAGCCAGGAGGGCACAGGCGAAACCGTAGAGATACCAGGGTATCATCGGGCGTCGCTTCCAGCGGGCAATCAGCGCAGGGATAAATCCGCTGGCGAGCGCCACCTCGACTGGCCGGAGCTGCTGCAGCCACTCCACGATTGTTGCCTCGTTCATGTGGTGGCCTCTCGCTTCGGCCGCGCGGCGATGCTCGCCAGAAACGAGCGTTGGGCGGCCGAACTCTGCGGCTGATTCGGGCTCTAATGGACGATGTCATCGTGACCATTAATTTTGCCTGACCTCAAAGCTCGCGCGCTCGCAGTCATCGCGGCAAGCTCGGATCCAGAACAAGCATTCGCTCAACTACCGCAAAGCCAATGACACCGACAATCCTGTTCTGAGAAATGGCATGACTTTCCCGACGCGCGATGACCCCCTCCATAGCGGGCTACCGCTTGCCCAAATGCGAGCCAGGCCGTCAAGGCCAGGCAGCGGATGCGTTCGGCCCGCTAAAAATTTCTTTGCGACGTGTCCAGAAAGGCTGCTGTGGGCGGCATATAGGCGCAGAGGTTGAGGCGGTCGGAGGCGGCGATGGCTGAGGCCAGCGATTTTGATTGGACCCAAATCGATTGGAATGACCTTTACCCTCGGCTGCTACTTGTGGCGGAGGGTAAGCTAAACCGGCTGATTTGGCGAGGAACGAGGTTCGGTCCCATCCCGGGCGGCCAAACCTCCCACGATTTTGTTCAAGCAGCCATTGAAAAAACCAAGCAAGGGATTCGTATATGGAACCCCGAAATCTCAATTTTTCAGCATTTGGCAGGAATTATACTGAGTGACATCAATCATCTGGCCAATTCAATAGAAAATCAGGTTACTTACTGTAATGATGAAAAAGTGATTCCGATCGAAGATCACCGGGCGACTCCTGAGGCCTCGGCCATTCGCAGGTCGCAAGAGGAAGCTTTCCTCGCCTTTCTTCACGCGAAAAATCCGAAGCTCAGAATTCTGGCTTTCTCGATACTGCATGACCCAGTACGGCTGGGCGGCCTGGAGCTGGCGACCAAGCTGAATTTGTCGATTTGCCAGGTAGACAGTTTGAAGAGAGCCTTACGGCGAGCAACCGAAGAATTTCTCAAGAATGAATATGGGTTGGCAGCCGGGCAACTTCCCACAATGCAACTGGAAGGGAGAGACTAAATGGCTCCCAAACAGCGCAGCGCGGCCGAAGAGATCTTGTCGGCCCTCGACGCGGATCCGGCTCTTATAGAGCACTATGATCCAAGCGAGATCGAGGCAATTCCGCTTACGTCCATCCAGGCACGGCTCGTTGAACTGGGATTGACGCGGGCCATGCCCGTCAAGCTCCAGCGGCTCGTTTTCGAGTCGACGCCATCTCCCGCAGCCGACGTATTGCGTATTTTAGCGGATGATTCGGAATTTTTGCAGCCGCAAAGCATCGAAGCGCGTCCCTTGACTGAGGTGACCGCCTACTTGCAACGACGGGGAACCAATTATCGTGCCGGCGTTGCGACGATAATCGATTTTATGGGTGAGCGCGCTTCCGATTCAGCAGGCCCTGGCGAAGACAAAACGAAGATCCGTTCAATCAAGTCGGCGAGATTGCGGAGCCGCAAGTCGCTCTTTTTGGTGACGATCGGATCGGCTGCGGCCGCAACGGCTGCGGCAGCTGCAACGGTCGGGTTCTTTGTGACAAGGGAGGCGCGCCAGGATAAAAGAATCGCCAATCAACAGTACGAAATTCAAGAGCTGAGCAACCAGATCCAAGGGCTAAAATCAGTATTGAAAGAGCCAAGGGTGGGGGCAGATGACTTGATCTCGTTGACGATGCTCGTCCCGCCTAGCGATCCTCTGGAGCAGTATACGTGGCCTCCGCAGAGTGGCGATAGCACTGCTCCGGCGATGAGCGCTGCACAGGGACCGGAAGCGTCGCTTCGCAGCGGCTCAGGCGACCTAAAGCTTGATGGCACCCCAAGCCCCGCCAACCGCGCCCCGCCGATGGTCCCTGGAATCGTGCCGCCGGAAGCTGCGCCGGGCCTTGGCGTGGGGCCTGGGAGCCGGACCGCGTTCCTGGCCTTGCAAACAGGCGCGCAGGCGCTGCGGAACGGCGACACCAAGACCGCGCTGGAAGCGCTCGTATCGGCGGCCCGCGACGGCGAGGTCATGGCGATCTGGAAACTCGGCCGCATGTATGCGGATGGTGAGGGCGTCAAGCAGAACGATCTGCGTGCCTTCGAATATTTCCGCTCGCTTGCCGATTCCTATGCCGGTGAGACGCCGGGCACGAGGTCGGCACGCTTCGTCGCCAACGCCTTCATGGCACTAGGTGGCTATTATCTCACCGGCATCCCTAATTCGGACATCAAGCCAGATGCCGTCCGCGCCCGCGAAATATTTTCGTATGCGGCAACCTATTTTGGCGATCCCGACGCCCAGTATCGCCTCGGCCGCATGTACCTCGATGGCCAGGGCGGACCTAAGGATCTGAAGCAGGCGATGCGCTGGTTGTCGCTTGCCGCCAGCAAGGGGCAGTATCAGGCCCAAGCCGTGTTGGGCATCATGCTGTTCAAGGGCTTGGTCGTGCCTCGCGACGGCGCGAAAGGCCTCATGTGGCTGATGCTCGCGCGGGACGCGGCTGCGCCGAAGGAGACCTGGATCACGGATATGTACAACGCCGCCTTGAAGCAGGCGACCGAAGATGAGCGTGCAGTGGCGCTCGTCCACGTGGAGCACTGGATCAAGAGTCATTAGGGGTTGTCTCGATCTCCGCATTCGAGATTCCGCGACCCCTATGCTTTGCAGTTCGGTGCGCGCCCCGCGCAACCACAGCACCGATCCGGCTGCCGAGGAAAGCAGCCGCATGGTCGAACCTCAGATTCGCCGCACGAAATCCGAACGCGTTCAGAACGGCCGGGCGCCGTCTCTGCCGACGTTGATGGCTGCGGCCGTATAGGTGCCGTCAGGCTGCTTGGTCGCTGCCTGGGCCCGGAAGGCCGCGCCGGTCTTGAGGTCATCCTTGCTGCCGAGCACGTTGCGCACGACATGGGCGTTCGCGGGGATGACAATCCGCTTCTCGCCTTGCGGGTACTTGACCAGGATACTTGGATCGCCGGCGCTGGCGAGCGTTGTACCAACCGTACCGATCGGTTGGACGAAGCCGTTTGTCATGGTGCCATTGGGTGCACCGTACCAACCCTCATAATAATGGCCGCCGTCGGCTTGTGGCCGGGGAAAGATGCGCAATTCGACCGCCTTCTGGCTGCCATCGGCCTGCGCAATTCCGCCGGTGCCGACGTAGTCGCCTGGCTTGATATCGGCGAACGTCGCCTTCAACACGGCGGTAATCGCTGCGTTGTCGGCAAGCTTGAGCGCGATCACACCGCCTTCAGGTCCTTTCCCGTAAATCATGTTGCCGTCGACCCGCTCGATCGTGCCACTCACGCGCTGGGTCTGCGGTTGTTGCTGCTGGGCAAGAGCAGCCGAAACGGTCACTGCGGTGGCAAGGGCAGTGGCAGTCAAAAGAGGTTTCCTCATCATGCTGCTACCTCACTCGGGAGATCGTGCATTCCTGCGAAATTTTTGGGCAACCGTCGCCGTCTATGAGACGATCGTACGACAATCGTGCATAGGGGAGAAAGGTCATTTTTCAGGTTACTTTTTGTTGTGACTTTCGCTACACAGGGCGTTGCGAAAATGCGACCGGACGCTTGCACCTGGCAAATTCGATTCTACCTTGCCGGAGAAGGGCGAAAAAGAGGTCCTCCCGAGATGAAACCGTCGATCATTTCCGTTGTTGTGGCAGCAATTCTGTTGGCCGGAGCGATGGCCGCGCGAGCTCAGCCTGCAGAAGATGGAATCTCCTCTGTGGAGGTGCGCGCCACCCATCATTCCAGTCGGAGTCATCGGGCGCGGACGAATGGATCATCGGAGCCGATCGCCGATACCAGCGATAGCGAGGCGTTCGCACGTCTGCCAAGCGTGTTCAGAAACTGTGAGGAACCACTCCCATGGTATTGCGCAAGACCCACGGGGTCGCTGTGGTTCGGCTCGATCGAGACGCTTCACCGCTACCGCCGCACCGCTCGGGTCAGGCCGGAAATTTTGCGCCAATGGTGACGCGGTCAGAGTAGCCTTCGCGTGCTCTGAACCTTCCGTCAGATCACATGGTATGATTCAGAGGTAGCATGGCCGACTTCGCATTGAGTTCCCTGGCTCACCTCCGAAATTTAATCTTCGCTTGAGTCGACGAACCGACCGACGAAACCTACCTCCGGTGCTTTGCTACATTCCGGCTGGAGCCCGGCATTCCTCCCGCACACCCGCGCTGCCGGCGATCGGCCGGCGTTGGCCTCGGCGTCCCCTTTCCCGCCGGGCCAACGCCACTTGCAGCAACACTCGGCTCGATCCGCAGCCGCAATGCGCGATGGCGGCCGCAGACCAGCACGCAATACTCGTTCAGATTGCGCTCATGTCGTGTGTACAGGGGGTAATTTGGGGGCTTCTAGCAGACAATCCAAGGAGGACTTCATGCGCGTGATGGCGCTCACCATCGTCGCCGCCGTGGCGATCGGCCTCAGCGTTTCGGCTTCGGCGGCCACCAAGCGGAAAGCTGGCGCTTCCGCTGCCACGGTCGATTCGTTCGAGAAATGCGAGCAACTCGCCATCGAAAGAGGAGTGCCGCGCGGGCAAACGGGTCACACTGAATTCGTTCAGCAGTGTATGGGCCAGCGCCCCAAGGGCCGGCCCACAGGCTGAGGCACCAGGTCGCGATAGTCTGCGCCTTGATCACCGCGACCGCCGATGCTCCCCGGTGCTTCAACAGTGGGGAGCATCGGCGGTCGTATGATGACCATATTCCGACAGCCGACTTAAGACCTGTCCGGAAACTAACTGAATCGGCTACATCAGTGGTCCACCGTCATACCCGAGGTGGGAGCCGTATGCGGGAAAGCTGCACATAGGGAACTGTCTAGGGGGCGAGGAGTAATCCTCGTCCCTATCGCGCCCTCTTGTGAAACCCATCATGGGCCTGTCCGTGTGGCACGATCGATGATGGGTTCGCTTCGCTTAACCCATGCTACGCCCTGCGCGGATTACACCTAACGTCCGATTGGCCTGACTATCCGGACGTGCCAATTTGGCTGCCATGGGCGATACGGTCCGGACCGATGATCTGACGATTGCTGAGTTTCCCGCGGCAAGCCGCGAGCAATGGCTCGCGCTCGTAGCGAGCGTGCTCAAGGGGGCGCCATTCGAAAAACGGCTGGTGTCGAAGACCTACGACGGCATCTCCGTCGCGCCGCTCTATGAGCGTGACGACGGTGCCCGAGTGGTGTTCGGGCGCAAGGCGGGGACGCCGTGGCGGATCGTTCAGCGGATCGAATTTACAGATACGGCCGCCGCTAACGCCCAGGCGCTGCATGATCTTGAAAATGGTGCGACCGGGCTCACCCTGTTGTTCAACGGCGCCACTGGCGCGTATGGATTTGGGCTTGCCGGCGATGCTTCACTGGAGCGCGTCCTCAAGGGCGTCGTTCTCGATGCCGGCGTTGCGATCGACCTGCAACCCGGGCCGCATGCGGCAGATGTCGCGCGGCAATTGACCGACGTGATCCGTGGGCAAGGCATCTCGCCCGCCGCCGTCAACATCGGATTCGGATTCGATCCGATCGGCGAAATCGCCGTTGGCGGTGGACGCGCTCCATCGTGGAGCGAGGAAAGCGGAAGGTTCGCAGCCGCCATCAACGGCCTTGTTGCCGAAGGCTACAAGGGTCCATTCGCGGTCGCGGATGGGCGCGTCATTCACAATGCGGGTGGCTCCGAAGCCCAGGAACTCGCCTACGTGCTCGCAACCGCGCTCGCCTACCTGCGGGCATTGGAGGCGAGCGGCGTCGCGTTGGGCGATGTGCGGCGCATGATCTGCTTTCGGCTTGCGGCCGACGCCGATCAATTCATGACCAGCGCGAAGTTTCGCGCGCTGCGCAAGCTGTGGGCGCGCATCGAGGAAGCGTGCGGCCTGCTCCCAGCACCCGTATTCATCGCGGCGGAAACCGCGTGGCGCATGATGACGCGGCGCGACCCGTTCGTGAACATGCTGCGCGCCACCGTGGCGGTGGTCGCGGCAGGCCTTGGCGGCGCCGACAGCATCGCAGTGGTGCCCCACACCGCCGCGATCGGATTGCCGGATGGATTTGCACGGCGGATCGCGCGCAATACGCAGCTCATTCTTCTGGAAGAATCGAACCTCGCCAAGGTCGCGGACCCGGCCGCGGGATCGGGGGGGCTCGAAAGCTTGACGCAAGAGCTTTGCGTGACCGCGTGGTCGCTGTTTCAAGAAATAGAGAAGACAGGCGGCGCGGCGGCGCTGGAGCAGGGCTTGATCCAGGAGAAGGTCGCGGCGGTGCGGGCCGACCGCGAAAAGGCGATCGCACGGCGCAAGGATGCGCTGACCGGGACGAGCGCGTTTCCGGATATTGCGGAGATGCCTGTAGAGGTGCTGGCACTCTCCCCGCTTCTGCCTGCTCCTTCCCCCCTTGTGGGGGAGGGTCGTGGTGGGGGGTCGGGGGGTAATGCGATGCAGGTGCCCCATTCCCCGACCCCCACCCCCACCCCCGACCCCTCCCCACAATGGGGAGGGGAGAAGAGCACTCTCACTCCCCTCCCCTGCCGTCGCCTCGCCGAGCCCTTCGAAGCCCTGCGCGATATCTCTGACCGCGCACTGGAAAATACCGGTGCGCGACCGAAAATCTTTCTCGCCAATCTCGGGCGTCTCGCTGACTTCACCGCGCGGGCCACCTATGCGAAGAATTTCTTCGAGGCTGGGGGCATTGAGGCGGTGACCAACGATGGCTTTGCGAGCCGCAAAGAAATGCTCGCGGCGTTCAGGGCCTCCGGCGCGAAGCTCGCCTGCCTGTGCGCTTCAGACGCGAGCTACGCGAACGACGCGGTCGAAACCGCGAAAGCGTTGAGCGGTGCCGGCGCAACACACCTCTACCTCGCCGGCCGGCCGGGGGAATTGGAAGCCGCGCTCAAAGAGGCTGGCGTGGGCACATTCATCTATATGGGCTGCAACGTGGTGGCGATGCTCATCGCGGCGCATGATATATATTGACCGGTGGAGTTGATCGATGATGAGGACATGCTGAATTCATGACCCTAAAAGCAACGGACTCGTGCCGACGGAAGATGATGTAGGGGCGACCCTTGTGGTCGCCCTGTTGCTGGATGCAACGAATGGGCGACCACAAGGGTCGGCCCCATTGGCGCTAAGTTAACGCTGTGCTGTGCCGCTGGGACTCCCTCCCCTTGTGGGGGAGGGTTGGGGTGGCGGGTCGTGCCACGGGGCACAGCCTTGCTCCACTCCTCAACCCCCACCCCCAACCCCTCCCCACAAGGGGGAGGGGAGGAGTCGGCGGCGCCGTTGCAGCGTAAGTTACTTAGCGCAAATGAGGGTCGCCCCTACAACAAGCAATGTTGGAAGACCTGCAATCCCTTCTGATTGGCTGAAGCGAGCGAGTAGTGAGCCGGGGTTCGGCCTCAGGCCGGAACCCAAGAGCTCTTCAGCCTCAAAGCGTCTCAGGCTCAGAATGTCGCGATGGGATTCGCCGGCGATCCGGTGCCGCCGCGAATTGGCAGCGGAGCCGCTGTGAGCAGGAATTCCCAGCGCCTCCGGGCCGACGCTGCATCCGCCAGCGCTTCCAGGTCGCAGTTATCGAAAAGATGGACGCCGAGGTACAGCAGCGCGAAGTCGTGAACGGCCCCTCGGAGATTTGAGGGGGAGACATACTGCGGATGATCGCTGCCGAGGATGGCGATGTCGCGTTGCTTGAGCCAGGGAATGACCGAAGGATCGAGCCCCGCTGACTTACCTCCTTCGGCTCGGCCGCGAAGCCATGGCCCAATGGCTTTTCGGCGCGCCCACACGCCTGTGCGCACGAATAACGCGTCGCCGGCCGATACCTTGACACCCGCCTCCTTTTCCCACGCCTCGAGGTCTTCGACATAGATGGGCGTACCGGGCTCCAGATAGGGGACACCTTTGAGCCGTGGGATATCAATCAGGATGCCGCGCGTGAAAATCCCGTTCTTGACATTGTGAATGGAATTTTTCGAATGACCTTCTTTCAACACGCTGTCTGGATCGGGCTTATAGCCATTGTAGAACACACCGTTGTCATTGATATGCGCCAGGGAATCCAGGTGCGTGTGGGCAATCCCATGGTAAGCGACCGCGATCCGGTCGTTTCCAATCGCAAGCATTTTGACGTCATAGGGATTGGGATTATCGACCGCCTGGACAGTATCGGCGTCGCCCGCGAGCGAGACAGAGAACCCTTCCGTTACGAGGCCCGCCGCCTGCTTTCTCTTCTCCGGCGTGATCAGGTTGAGGGCTCCGATCTCGTCGTCCTTGCCCCAGCGTCCCCAATTGGAAAGGTCTTTCTTCCACTGTTCATACTCCGCCACAGTGACCGCATGCGTAGTCGCTGTCTGAGATAACAACTTCCCTGCGCTTAACCCCACTATCAGCAGCATCAACAGACTTCGCGCCAAGGCTCGCATACTCCCCTCCTTGTCGTGCTGGTTATGGTTCAAAGAACCAACGTCTTCACGCCGAATCGGCCCTTGACAGCTTTGCCCGCTTTCGCGGGTCGTATCGGCGCCACCCCACATTGTACTCCACACTCAAATTCGGTGGGAATCCAGATACGGCTACCTGATCATCCGGGCGATTTCCCAGCTCTATGGAGCTGGTGCCGCGAGCGCGACGCCAGAACAAATCGACATCTAAAGTGTTGGAACAGGACCGCGTTGCAATTATCGTGTGCGGACGAATGGCCGCCGGCGATCCGGAGAACATTGATTTGGCCAAATCTCAATTTGCAGAATATGAAGCGAAGCGCGATTTTGCTAAAACCAGCGAACCGCGAGGGCGCGGCAAAGTTCGGGCCTCCGAACAACTGCGGTTCGTCATCCAGAAGCACGACGCCAGGCGATCGCATTATGATTTACGCCTCGAACTCGGCGGCGCCTTCAAATCGTGGGCGGTGACGAAGGGCCCCTCGCTTGATCCGCACGACAAGCGCCTCGCCATCGAGGTTGAAGATCATCCATTGGAATATGGCGATTTCGAAGGAATCATCCCGGAGGGGCAATATGGTGGCGGTACCGTCCAGCTGTGGGACCGTGGCTATTGGGGGTACCAGGGTTCCGGGTCGGCCGAGGAGGCGCTCCGCAGAGGCGAACTCAAATTCAAGTTGGACGGGAGCCGGCTCAAGGGTGGCTGGATTCTCGTGCGCATACGCGGCGACCGATTCAAGGGCAAACGCAACAGCTGGCTGTTGATCAAGCATCACGACGAGTTCGAACGGCCGGGAAACGGCGACGCCCTGCTGTCCGAAGATCGCTCGGTGGCTTCGGGCAGGCCAATGGCCGCGATTGCGGCAGGCAAGGGTCGTTCACCAAGGCCGTTCATACAGGGCCATGGCACACGATTGCGGCCGAATGCGATTTGGGATTCCAACAGAGAGGACGAGGGTGCCGCAGGGGCGCCGCCAAAGGGCAAAATTGCAACCAAGGCCACAAAGAATCCGAGCTACGAGCCGGATCTGAAAACCGGCAAACCTGCAAAGAAAACTGGGGTGATGCCGACGTTCATCGCACCTCAGCTCTGCATGCTGGTCGACCGTCCGCCATTGGGTTCGGGGTGGGGCCACGAGATCAAATTCGACGGCTACCGCATTCAAATGCGGGTCGAAAAAGGAGTCGTGCGGCTGCGGACCAGGAAAGGCCTGGACTGGACGGAAAAGTTTTCCGCTATAGCCAAGGCCACCAAAGGGTTAGAGGACTGCATCGTCGACGGCGAAATCGTCGCGCTCGACCACAACGGTGCGCCGGACTTTGCGGCCCTGCAAGCTGAGCTCGCGGAAGGTCGGTCCGATCGGCTCGTTTTCTTCGTTTTCGATCTCCTGTTCGCGGAAGGCGAAGACCTGCGGAGGTTGAGCCTCGCTCATCGCAAGGCGAGGCTTGCAGCCCTGCTTGCCCGGCAGAAAAAGCCGAGTCCGCTGATTCGATTTGTCGAGCACTTCGCGACGAGCGGTGATGCCGTGCTGCGCTCCGTTTGCCGAATGTCGCTCGAAGGCATCGTCTCGAAACGGCTCGACGCACCTTACACCTCCGGGCGCGGCGATACCTGGACAAAAGCGAAATGTCGGACCGGTCATGAGGTCGTGATCGGCGGGTGGAGCGAAACCAACGGAAAGTTTCGGTCGCTACTGGTCGGTGCCCGCCGGGGACAACATCTCGTTTATCTTGGGCGGGTGGGAACAGGCTACAGCCGGGCGACGGTGGGCCGGATTTTCCCGAGCATCAAAGCGCAAGAGACGGACAAGAACCCCTTCGGCGGCGTCAACGCCCCTCGCCGTGAGCGTGAAGTTCACTGGGTAAAGCCGGTTCTCGTTGCCGAAATCGAATTCGCAGGATGGACAGGCGACGGGATGGTCCGACAAGCTGCATTCAAGGGTCTGCGCGGCGATAAGCCTGCGGACGAAGTGGAGATCGAGACGCCGACTTCAGCAAAGGTCACGACGCTCATGCAGCCGAAATCTGCACCGAAAACTGCGGCCTCGACGAAAAGAACCGTCCGTTCGGGCAAGTCGATCGTCATGGGCGTTCCGATTTCCAACCCCGACAAGGCACTGTGGCCCGACAGCGGCGATGGCGCACCTGTCACCAAACTCGATCTCGCGCGCTATTACGAAAAGGTCGGCCCTTGGATGATAACGCACATCAAAGGGCGACCATGCTCCATCATCCGAGCGCCGGACGGGATCGGCGGGCAGCATTTCTTTCAGCGCCATGCCAAGAAGGGCACATCGAATCTGCTGGAGATGACCACCGTTTCCGGCGATCGCGAACCGTACCTCCAAATTGATCGCCTAGAAGGACTGGCCGCCATCGCGCAATCCGGCGGGGTTGAACTCCATCCATGGAATTGTGAGCCCGGCCATCCGGACCGGCCGGGGCGGCTGGTGTTCGATCTCGATCCTGCCCCGGACGTGCCCTTTGATCGTGTCATTGAAGCTGCCCATGAGATGCGCGATAGACTTGAGACTCTCGGACTCATCACCTTTTGCAAGACAACGGGCGGCAAGGGCTTGCACGTGGTGATGCCGATTTCGGTCCCGAGAACTGGGAAACTGGGCTGGCCAGAGGCAAAGGCCTTCGCCCGCGAGGTCTGCTCCCGGATGGCGGCCGATAGGGCGACCCGCTATCTGATCACGATGGCGAAGAAAGCGCGCACCGGGCGCGTCTTCCTGGACTATCTCCGCAACGACCGCATGTCGACCGCGGTAGCCCCACTCTCTCCGCGTGCTCGGGACGGCGCCCCGGTCTCGATGCCGCTTTCCTGGAGCCAGGTGAAAAAGGGTCTCGATCCGAAGCGTTTCACCTTGCGCACGGCGCCCACCCTGCTGGCAAAAAGCAAGGCGTGGAAAGACTACTGCGATTCCGAGCGGCCGCTGCTTGACGCCATCAAACGACTGTCAGCGCAGCAGCGGGCAGCGTGAGTTTGACGTTCCAGTTAGGTCGGTGGCGGCAGGGCAGTGTAATGACCAAGATTCGCCAGCCCCAATCGCTGCTCGATCCGCTGCTCGATCGTTGTCATGCGCTGTTCGTATTCGTCAAATCCGTCGCGGCCGAACAACTCGTGCTCCATTTCATAGCTTCCGGAGCCAATGGAACAACCACACTGGCAGCGACTTAATAATCGGCAACGCGCCGACCGGAACCGCTTGAATTCCGCTGATCGTAGCGGTGAGAGGGGGCGTTCTTTGTACAGCTAATCAGTCCGCTTCTTAGAGATCTGTCTCACAGGTTTCGTTGTCATGGCAAAAAAATCAACCCGACGGTGGTCTGCAGAAGTCACGAAGCACAGTAATGCCCTCGACCTGGAGCAAGGTGTGTTCGCCCTGAAGGATCCGAAGCAGATTGCGGCTTCGCTGAAGCATGCGGCCGAATCAAGCCGTCGCAAGAAAACCGATGCGTTCCGCTCGGCGCTTTCGATGCTGACCTTCTATATCAATCGTGCCGGAACCAATCTTTCTGCGACCAGGCGACGCATTTTGATGCGCGCCAAGGACGAACTGCGCAGACGGTTTGGGCGTGCGTGATTGCGGCACGGCTCGACGCGTCACTTGGGAACCCGTGACGAATTGTTAGCGTGGCGATCTCGACCACTCACGACGCCCACAAGCCATGCGGCAGCCCTGGAGATTTGCAATATCTTCTTGGAGAAGACAACATGGGCAACGCCGCAGCACCCGCACCGAAGGCCAATATGGGTGAACCGATGGTCCGGCTCGACCCGCGCCTAAAGGTGAGCGGAGAGGCCCGCTACCCCCGCCGATTTTCCGGTCAGCAACCCGGCTTTTGCTTACCTCGTCACGAGCGCGATCGCACGCGGCCGCATTGAGCATATGGATCTCGTTGAAGCGCGGGCGGTGCCTGGCGTGCTGGAGATTCTCACGCACGATAATACGGGCGAACTCGCCGAGGTGGAGTTTGCCAGCGGGGGTAGTGGCGCCTCGACCTCGATCCAGCGGCTCGGCCCCGAGATCTCCCATGACGGCCAGATCATCGCCGTGGTCATTGCGGATAGTTTCGAAGCCGCCAGGGAGGCCGCCCACAAAGTCAAGGTCACGTATGCGGCCGAGACCCCCAGCGCAACGTTCGGTTCGCCTCGCCTCACCGGGGAGGATGCCACCAAAGTTTCAAAACAGCACGACAAGGTTCCGAACGCCGGTGTTGCCGAAGCGGCGCTCGCGGCAGCCGAGGTCGCGATCGACGTTGAGTACGCAACTCCGACCCAACATCACAATGCGCTCGAGCTTTTCACAACGACCTGCGAGTGGTCCGACAACCGACTCACGATTTATGAGCCGAGCCAATTCGTCTATGGATTGAAAGACACTGTCGCGCAACGGCTCGCGATGGACGCCGAAAAGGTGCGTGTCATCAGTCCCTTCGTGGGTGGCGCATTCGGCTCCAAGGGGCAGATGACGCCGCGTACCGGCCTTATCGCGCTGGCCGCGAAGCGCCTCAACCGCCCCGTCAAGCTCGTACCCACCCGCGACCAAGGTTTCACCATTGCAACCTATCGGGCTGAAACGCGCCATCACATTCGCCTCGGTGCGCACCGCGACGGGCGGCTCGTCGGCTACAGCCACGAAGGATGGGAAATCAGTTCGCGGCCGGATCCTTATGTGGTTGCCGGTGTCGAGGACAGCGCGCGTGTGTATGCCTTTGGGGCAGTGAAGACCAAAGTGAACATCGTGCATGCGGACCGAAATACGCCCGGCTTCATGCGCTCTCCGCCTGTGGTCCCTACTTCTACGCCCTTGAAACCGCAATGGACGAACTCGCCGTCAAACTTGGTATCGATCCGATCGAGTTGCGGCGGATCAATGATACCTCGACCGATCCGGTCGACCGCAAACCGTATTCTAGCCGGTCCTTGATGAAGTGCTATGACGAAGCGGCACAAGTGTTCGGCTGGAAGCGCCGCGATCAGCGGCCCGGCTCGATGCGCGATGGCGAATGGCTGATCGGTTGGGGATGCGCGACGGCAGTGTATCCGACCCATGTCGGCGCCGCCACCGCGCGCGTTCGCCTGCTGCCGGGCGGCAGCGCCATTTGCAGATGCCGGGATCAACCGGCCACCGAGGTTGGCGCCAAGTATGGCCTGTCGCCATATTGCTGCCCAGTGGAAATAACCATCATCGCGGGTCCCCAGCGCCCTCACAATCCCAAAACCAATCAACAAAGCTAAGGATGCCGCGGATATCCCCTGCGGTTCCTTCTTATCGCTCCGAGGTCCTCATGCTGCGGTGCTTGGTGACCTCAGGGCCGGTTCCACACGGAACGAGACCACCGCCGCCAGCGTTATACAAATGCCAAAGCCGATCGAACCGATCGACCGTAAAAGGCGGGACGGATCGACGGCAAAAGCAAGACAGGAGAGAGCGACATGCGCACAACAATGAAGTGGATTATGGCGCTCGGCCTGATCGGGGCCGGGGCTCTAGCCGTTCCAACCAGCGCATCGGCTCAAGGGCTGTACTTTGGCGGCCCCGGTTTCGGTTTCAGTCTTGGGGCGCCGTACTATGCGCCGTACTACGGTTACTACAATGGGCCGTACTATGGCTATTACGGGCATCGTCCCTGGCGCTGGCATCACTACCGGCACTGGCGTGCCTACTGACACGTCCGACGCTAATTGGGAGTGAGACGTAGAGCGGGGAGTGCGGCCGGCTGGTCGCACTCCCCATACATTTGTAGTCGGGCTGTGGAAGCTCGTGCCTGCGCCGATCACGATGTCAGTTGTCGGTTGTGTGGATCTGTGGTCGACGCTCGTTTTCCTCATCGACACCTGGATAATATTGTGGCGCCTCGCGCCGGTCGCGCATCCCATAATCTCTGATAACCCTTGCGCAGCGGTGGCGAAATGCGTCGGTTCCGGTTAGCTGCGGACGCCAGGCCTCGGCAGCATCGGTACTATTCCAGGAAATGAACAGGAGCAGTTTCCCGGGATTGTAAATACTTTCAAAAATCTCATGGTCGGAGATGCCCGTCTTTGGCATCGGCAAGTTCAAACTTGAGCAAAAGTCCGCACCTGACAGTCTCTGCGTTCCGGACGGCGTCCACTCGCTGATAGAAAAAATTTTGGCCCTTCCAACTTCAGTCAGATCGAAACGCTGTTCCTTAAGCTTCTGGTTGGCTGGAACTTGGGAGTCGATAGTGACTTCGGCGACGCGCAAATGGTAGTCCTCAAAGATCTCGAACCTGCCCTTCTCTTGGACCTCATGGTGGAGGGCGAGCGTACGCCATCGGATGATGGCTTTTTCGTCGCGCCAGGTTGACAGTGACAGTACCCGACCTTCCGTCCGGGTACTGTCAAAGCGTTCGTTGTCGATGAATCCATCTATTTTTTCGAGCTCTGGTTTGAGGAATTTCGCGAGATTCAGATAGTCGTCCCGGCGTTCTTTTTTCGGCTGAACTTCGAAGATAACGACAAACATCGTGTTCTCCGTTTCAGGAACTGTCCTGTTATGGCGCGAATGCCTTACTGAATACCAAATACTTTGGCCTGCCGAAGTATATGCCTCAATGCGCAACTTGTCCGGGAGGCGGCGCTATCGACCGGAGTAGCAGCAGCGCCACCGGGACCAGAACGGCCGCTGCAATCGCAAAGCTCCAGAACACGTCAATGTAGGACAGAAGTGACGCTTGGGCCTGCACGAGTTGGCCCAGCCATCCGACCGCCTGCCGTTGAGCGTCCGCTTGGCTGACGCCTTGGCTAGCAAAATGTGCCGCCGCGCGCCCAACTGCTTCCTGGTAGCTCGGCGCGGACGGAAACAGGTGCTCGGTGATGCGTGCTTGATGAAACTGCCCGCGTCGGGCAAGCTCGGTGATGGCCATGGAGACTCCGATGCTGCCACCTACATTTCGGGCAACATTGATCAATGCGGAAGCCTGATTGGTTTTTTCCGGAGGCAAATCCGCATATGAGGCCGTGGTGATCGGGACAAAGAGGAATGGCATGCCGATCATCTGGTAGATACGGGCCCACGCGAAGTAGCCAAAGCTGGCATCTGGCGTGAGCGATGTCAGGTGCCACATCGCGATTGCGAGAATCAACATTCCGAAGGCCATCAGATATTTGGGTGAAGCGAATTTCGTGGTCTGGGCCGCGATTGGCATCATGAACAGCATGGCCAGCCCGCCCGGCATCAGAGCGAGACCAGACACCGTCGCCGTATAACGGAAATTTTCTTGTAGAAGCTGCGGCAACAACTGCGTTGAGCTGAACATTGCGGCGCCCACCATCATCATCATCACAAAGGATGCACTGAATTGACGGCGCCCGAGAAGCGTCAGGTCGACAATCGGATCGCGGCGGGTGAGCTCCCAGGGCACGAATAGCGCGAAGCTGATCGCAGAGGCTGCAGCGAAGCCATTGATGAAGTTCGATTGAAACCAGTCCTCACGCTGGCCCTTGTCGAGGACAATTTCAAGGCAACCGAACGCAAGCGCGACGAGGAAGATACCGATCCAGTCGACCTTCAGCCCGGCGGCCAGTTGCTCCTGCCGTTCTCGTACCAGAATGTCGGGCTCAACCAGAAGCCACTGCACCAGCACCAGCGAAACGATGCCTATCGGAACGTTGATGAAGAATATCCAATGCCACGACCAGTTGTCAGTGATCCATCCTCCCAGCGTTGGGCCGATCGTGGGCGCCACGATGACGGCGATGCCGTATAGCGCGAAGGCCTGCGCCCGCTTCTCCGCCGGAAAGGTATCGGCCAGGATGGCCTGCTCACTAGGAACCATGCCGCCGCCGCCAAGCCCCTGAAGAACGCGAAAGAAGATCAGTGTCCCAAGGGTGGGAGCAAGCCCACACAACAGCGAGCTTGCCGTGAAGAGGGCGACGCAGATCATGTAGAAACGTTTGCGTCCGACAACGCTCAACAGCCAACCGCTGACCGGCACGATAACGGCGCTGGCGATCAGATATGTTGTGACGACCCAGGTGCTCTCATCGACGCCGGCCGCAAGGCTGCCGGCGATGTGACGGAGGGCCACATTGGCGATCGAGGTATCCAGCACCTGCATGAAGGTTGCGATCGAAACGACGACCGCGATGAGCCACGGGCTCCGCTCGCCGGCGGCCGATCGACTCTGGCCGTTGCGCTTTGGACCGTTGTGTTGGTCCGTCACACTCACCGCACCTTCACGTCCGGCACGACTGACATGCCGGGACCAAGATAAACCTCCGGAGGTTCGTCGAAAACGATCTTGACGGGGACCCGTTGGACGACCTTTACGAAGTTGCCGGTCGCATTTTCCGGTGGCAGCACGCTGAATGCCGCTCCGCTGCCGGCCTGTATGCTGTCGACATGTCCACGGAACGAACGATCCAGATATGCGTCGACATTGATCGTCACGGCTTGGCCCGGCCGCATGTCGGCAAGCTGCGTTTCCTTGAAATTCGCCGTCACCCATACATCTCGGGGCACGAACATCATAAGGCTTTGCCCGGCCTGCGCATAAACGCCCACCGCAGCCGTCAGCTTCGCCACTCGACCATTGGCCGGTGCCATAATAGCCGTCCGGGCGAGGTTCACGTCGGCTTGCTCCTTGGCAGCATTGGCCTGCTCGAGCTGACCCTCAACGGCCTTTCTCTGCGTTCTCAACACCGCGATCTGCTTCTCTGCCGCAACAGCATTGGCTTCGGCGCCATCATATGCGGCCCTCCGTTGTCGGAGCTCGGATGCAGTTTGCTGCGCGCGCTGCTGGGTGCCCGCGCCTCTTCGCAGCAGGTCTTGAGCACGGGCATCCTCGTCCTGGGCGAAGCTCAGCGCTGCCTGGGCCTCGGTCACCTGCTTGCGGGCCTGCTCGATCCTCGCCTGTTGCGCATCGATCTGGGCATCGAGATTGGAGAGATTGCCGTTGGCCTGATCGATCTGCGCAATCGCGAGATTGACAGCGGCCTGATAGTCACGGGCATCGAGGCGGGCGAGAAGCGCGCCCTGTTCGACCGCCTGGTTGTCTGTGACAGGAACCTCGACGATTGCGCCATTTATTTGCGAGCTGATGGGCACGGTTCGCGCATCGATGAAGGCATCATCCGTCGATTCATACTGACGTGCGTTCAGCCACCACATCAGGCCAGCAACGACCCCAATCAGGAAGAGGATCCCGGCTACAGTCGTAACGTAGGGGTGCTGTGACACAGCCGAACGGAGCAACGCATCGCGTTTGGTGCCCTGTCTATTCGGTTTCTTCTCAGTATCGCGGCGCTGTTCCGTGTCGCCGAATCGATTCTTCACTTCGGATTCGGCATGCCTGTCGCTTTCGGGCTCAACATGAGGGTGGTTCGTCAGCTGTTCGCGCGTAGCCTTGATGCTTGGCGCGGTACCACGCTCCTGGGACGGCGAATCATCTCGATCCGAGCTCTTTGTGTCAGCGCCGAACTGCATCAGGGCTTAAACTGCATAGCTGTCATTCGCCGTCGTCGACCGTGCGCGCAACGAGCCAACGATGGACAGATCGTTGGTCATCAAAGCTAAATGAAATGAGCCATCGAAGGGTTCCGCACCAACGTCCTGATCGACATGACGGGCTGGAACAATGCTCACGCCTGCAACGTTGCATTCGCCGATGTTGCGACAAAGACCGCATTTCTGGAGAACCTCAACTCGCCGTTTGGCATGGCGCTCGTAGATGAGGATCTCTACATCGCGAACACCGACTCCGTGATGCGCTTCCACTATAAGGAAGGAGCGACAAAGATCACTGACCCCGGCATAAAGCTCACCGATCTGCCCGCGCCGGTGCGATCAATCATCATTGGACCAAGAATCTGCTTACGAGCAGCGACGGATCGCGGCTCTATGCAACTGTCGGTTCCAACAGCAAGGCGGGCGAGAACGGTCTCGATAAGGAGCAAAACCGGGCCGCAATTCTCGAAATCGACCGTGCAACCGGAAAGTCGCGCGTATTCGCATCGGGCCTGACGGGTTTCGTGAATCAGAACGCCGACGCACTTGGGCGACCTGTCGGAGTGGCTGTCGATAAAACCGGCGCCCTGCTCGTGTCGACGATGTGGGCAATACGGTCTGGCGAGTGACACCCGCGGGAGCGAAGATGGCAGGAAATTAGCCAAGTGGGGCGCGCGCGGTAGGAGGCGTGGTTCTGGCCTCGCCGACTTGTCAGTGGCTTATTTTCTCAGGTCGACAGACGTGACCATCGGGGGTTGTTCAGCACGACCTCCGATGGCAGAAAGCGCGACGTTCGGAATCAAAACAGCAAAAGTGCCCGGTTAACCGGCATAATCCACGCGCTGCTGGGCCCGCGCATCCGCCGCAGTCCGTGGCGTCGCCGGAAGCTGGAGCACGGTAGCTTGTTGACCCATCGGAAGAGTCGTCAAGAGCACAATCTGTCCATCCGGGAATTCGAGCGCATCATGATGCGCGTTGAGCGCCTCTTTGTTCACTTGCCGGAATATCGCAGTACGGTGCTTGACGGGATTGCGTTTCCAAACAAGAAAATTCCGTTGTGCCACGGTTATGCCGCCCGGAAAGGCGAGTTCCGTTCCCGGAAGAAGGCATACGGCCACGTCGGCAGATTCGGGCGCAGCGAAGCCGCGTGTCCCGGTACCGAAGTCGCGCGTCGTGAGCCTGTCCCCGATTCTGGCGGGGCGGGAGCTAACATTCTGTAAACTGTAGTCGCACATGCTGCAGATCCTTCTGAGAACCCGTACTGCCCGAACGCACCCAGCTTGCGATTTGTTCCCATGGTATTTTCTGTCCCATCGGCACCGCCGTCCTTCTAAAATTTAAAAGCGTTGGGCTTCATCGATTGCGCTCGGCTTTATTATTCACGCTGACCCGAGTTTTGGTGACGGCGAGTTGAGACCGGTGAGTGTTGAGACGAAAGCCATCTGGAACTCGTCAGATGTTTTCGCGTTACTCCGGCGGATGGGGCAGCCCGGATGAAAAGGCTCGTACATGCCTCAATCGCGAGTGAGCCGCCGCAGCCCGCGGGCCGGGAGCGTGGCAATCGGCTCTAATCCTGCGGTCGGGGCGGGAGCTGCCGGCGCGAAAAGCATTTCCGGGAAGATATCTTGGGGGCTGGGCGTCGCCAATGCGCCTGAATCGGCCCCGCCGGATGGACACCGGTTCTTCTCTCCTGACGAAGCCGTATTCATCGACACCGCCGTCTCGTGGCTCATCCCAAATGACGACCTCGGCCAGGGTGTCTCGGCCAGGGTGTCAAGGAAGCTTGCGCCACGGAACGTTCATCGATCGCCGGCTTGCCCGTTCGGTACCGCACAGAGCCGGTACATGACTTGGGCCCTGGGCCAACGGTACCGCCTCCCAAAGTTACCAGTCGAGGCTTGCGCCTGCAGACACCTCGCCTGTCAGTCTCAAGAGGCGTCCTGAATGGCAACCTTGCTGGTGACCACGGCTCAGGTCACCTCGTTGGGCACGAAATTGAAGCCCAGGCCTAATGAAGCAACGCGATGAAGGTTTGCCGAGGAGAGCGGCCGATGCCGCAGATTTTCCGCCCATATGCCGACACCGTAGCGCGAGCGGCGCTGGTAGCCATCCCGACGGTGCCATTGCTGGGGATCGGCATCGCGTACTGGTTTGCGACCTCAAACCACATCACTGGTCAGTCGATCGTCGTGGACCAGCCAATTCCGTTCAGCCATCAACATCATATCGGTGGCCTCGGCATCGATTGCCGCTATTGCCACGCAGGCGTCGAGGTGTCAGCGACTGGCGGCATCCCACCAACCCACACCTGTCATTCGCAGCTCTACACCAACGCGCAGATGCTGGCTCCCCTGCGCACAAGTCTTGCGGAGCAGCGGCCGATCCACTGGAGCAAGGTCAACAGGCTGCCGGACTACGTGTATTTCGATCATTCGATCCACATAGCCAAGGGTGTCAGCTGCACCACCTGCCACGGTCCGGTTGATCGCATGCCGTTGATGCAGCAGGCCGTGCCGCTCACTATGGAATGGTGCCTCGATTGCTACCGCGATCCAGCCCCAAACCTGCGTCCAGCATCGCAAGTGTTTGATGCCGCGTGGAAGGCGCCGGCCGACCAGGCCGCGCAGAGGCACGCGCTGCTCGCGTAATATCACATCGACAAAGGCCATCTCACGGACTGTTCGGTATGCCATCGATGACCCCCAATCCAGATGCCCGAATTCGGGACCGGCGACGAAGCGCAAAGCTCGACGTCGACCGGCGTGCCGCCCTGAAGATGTTCGCTGCCGGGGCAGCACTTGCGGTCACATCGTGCGGCCGTCCCGCCGAGGAAGTCGTGCCCTATGTGGAGATGCCCGGGCGGGTGGCGCCCGGCATACTATTGCGGTTCGCGACCACGCTGCCGCTGGGGGGGTATGGACGAGGCGTTATCGTGACGTCCTTGGAAGGGCGGCCGATCAAGATCGACGGCAATCCGCGACATCCGGCAAGCCTCGGCGCGACCGACGTATTTGCCGAGGCAGAGTTGCTGTCCCTGTACGATCCGGATCGCTCGAAAGCGCCGCGAACCGGTACGTTGATTGCATCCTGGAGCGCATTCGAGGCGGCGCTGCGGCCGCACCTCGAACGGGAGCAGGCGCGGGCAGGCGCGAGATTTGCGCTGCTCACGGGGCGTGTGACGTCGCCGACGCTGGTCCGGCAAATCCGCGATCTGCAGCGCGCTTTGCCGCGGGCCAGATGGTATCGTTACGAACCGGTGGACGACGATTCCGCTCGCGCCGGCTCCATGCTGGCGTTCGGACGGCCGCTGACGTCCATCCCGCGGTTCGGCGACGTGCGCGTGGCGCTGATGCTTGACGCCGATCCGATCGGGTTCGGGCCGGAGCAAATTCGCTTCAGCCGTGATCTCATCAGCGCTCGCCGCTCACGCACATCGCATGACTTATTGCGCATTTATGCCGCCGAGCCGTCGTGGACGCTCACCGGCGCCGCCGCTGACCATCATATCTCGCTCCATCACCGGCTGATTCGCAATGTTGCGCTCGTCGTCGCCCGTGAGCTCGGCGCCGCCGTCGCGGACGCACCGCTGCCGCCCGATGCGGAGAAATTCGCGCGGGCCGCTGCGGCCGATTTGAAGGCGCGCAAGGGTGAGGCCATCGCGCTCGCCGGACGGCGGCAGCCGGCAGAGGTGCACGCGCTGACCCATTGGATAAATTCGCAACTCCAGTCGCCGATCGGCTTCATCGCGCCCTTCGATCCGATCGACATGCCTCACGCCCAATCACTTGCTGGGCTTGCATCAGATATTCGCTTGGGCGAGATCGAGACTCTCATCATACTCGGTGCAAATCCGGCCTATGACGGCCCGGGCGATCTTGCGCTTGGCGATGCGATCCGGACGGTGCCGTTCACGGTGCATCTTGGGTCTCATGACGATGAGACTGCCGCATACACGTCCTGGTATCTGCCGCTGTCCCATCCGCTCGAGAGCTGGTCAGACCTGCGCGCGTTCGACGGCACCGCAAGCATCGTCCAACCTCTAATCCGACCGCTCTATGACACGCGCACTGCACACGATGTGCTCGCGCTGCTCGGCGGTGCGGCGACATCGTCCCGCGATCTCGTGCGCGAGACGTGGAGCTCGTATTGGCGCGACGATGTAGGCAGGGGTGAATACGAGGCGTGGTGGCGTGCGTCGCTTGAGGACGGCGTCGTAGCAAACAGCGCCTCTGCTGCCATTGAACCGCCCACCGCGAATCTGCCGCAGGTCATGCCGGCAAACGCCTCAGAGGGTCTGACCGTGATCCTCGCCCCGGACCCTGTTGTGTGGGATGGCAGCAGGGCCAATAATGCCTGGCTGCAATAATGTCCCAAACCGTTCGCCAAGCAGGTGTGGGGGAACACACTCCAGCTGTCACAGGCTGATGCCCAGCGGCTTCGTCTCGTTGACGGTGACGTGGTCCGATTGACGACAAGGGGCGGACAGATCGAAGGACCTGTGCTCGTCCGCCCCGGGCATGCGGATGGAATCATCGGCGCGACCCTCGGCTATGGACGCAGCCGCGCTGGGCGCATCGGCAACGGCATTGGCTTCGATGTTTACTCTCTGCGCACCAGCGAGGCGACGTGGGTCGTCGAAAACGCAGCAATCGCCCGTACCGGCAAGAAACAACAGCTCCCGCTGACGCAGCATTTCTTCGCCCTGGAAGGAGAAGCAAAAGAGCTGCAGCCGCCGTAAACCTTCCCGAACTGGCCGAACGACATGCGTCTCTCGCGCCGCCGGACGCCGAGCCGGCGACGCTCTATCCGCCGTTTGAGTACGACAGCTACAGGTGGGCGATGGCGATCGACACGACAGCCTGCATCGGCTGCAATGCCTGCGTTATCGCCTGCCAGGCGGAGAACAACGTTCCGATCGTCGGGCCCGATGAAGTCGCCTTGGGCCGCGACATGCATTGGCTTCGGATCGACGACTACGTCGTGGAAGGCAGGCCGGGTTTTTCCCCGGTCCCCTGCATGCATTGCGAGCACGCGCTTGTGAGCCAGTTTACCCGGTTGCGGCGTCAGTCCACGATCGCGAAGCGCTCAATGTCCAGGTCTACAATCGTTGTATCGGCACGCGGTTTTGCGAATCGAATTGTCCCGGCACCGCGCGGCATTGGCAGGCCTATGAGACTTTACATCTTGCTCTTGCCTGCCTCGGCGTGCCCCTCGTCGTCTCGCTGCACAGCGTGGTCGGCATGGATTTCGCCGCGAGCCTGATGCCCGGATGGCAGGAGACGATGTTTCCGCCCTACTTCGTGCAATGTACTCGGGCCTTGCGATGGTGGTGTGCCTCACCGCCCTGGTGCGCTGGGGCTTCCGATTACATGCGCTGATCACGCCCGCACACTTCGATGTCATGGCAAGAATAATGTTGAAGGCGGCCACCATCATGGGGCTGTCATACGCGACCGAGTGATTGTTCTGGACCGTCTTCATGTTTGCACTGACATTCACGGACTACTTGTCACGGCACTATTGAGGTCCGACCGGCCGCGTTGGCGCCGCGTCACCTCAGTGCTTGCGCGGGGGCTGATCTAACCCGGCGCCACCGTATCCGCCGTCAGGCCCGATCTCCTCGCATTCCTCCTCGGCGATTTCAATCATTTCCGGATCGATTTTCGAGCTTGCGTCCGGTCGCTGCTCGGGCGCTTTACGGCCCAACTCTCGTTCGTCAGCGTGATTCATCTTAGCTTTTTTTGATTTAGTACGACGATTGCGGATCTCCATGGTTTGCCTCCTCTTAGATGTTTGCACATCGCGGATCGCTTTACGGGCCAAGGTGCTGGCGATCGCCTGTGTCTTGCGTTCGCCCGCACCACTCTTTCGACCATGTGGCTTCGGCCATGTGGCGCATCTGTAAGAAAGTCACCTTGGATGGCAGTGTGGCTTGTTTGCGGCCGCTTTCGTCTCAACCAAGCCGGTCCGGGTGACATAGCGTCTCAGATGGGCATTGCTCCAGGTCGCGCGCGTGCACTGATCCAGGCGTGAAAATATGCCGCCGACAGACGGTGGGCCTTAGGCGCTCCCGTCAGGCATAGACATGGCGGCCGCCTCTCCTACCGATATCCGGCGAGGTTTTTATGATGCGACCACATAACCATGGAAGCGCTGCCGTCTGCCGCTAAGCCGCCTTGAGGTTCACGCTGGGAAGCGCAATCTCGGTCAGCTTCTTGTCCGCCACCTTCTCTTCCTCCAGATTCTTCTCAAGGACATCGGCGCAATCATTGCGGCCGATTTGGAATCCTGGCGCCGGGACGATTGCCGACGCCCTCCCCAACAGATGAACACACCTCTCGTCGTGGAGTTCCCAGGTTGTCTGGTAAGCGAACGGTCCTCGCGCCACAGAACTTGGTGGGCGACTTCGGGTTCAAATGGCATTGTGTTGACCTTTCGGTTCTCGCCCAGATTCGGCGGGTTACCAGACAGGCGCGCCACCGCAAGTTTGAAGGCCACCGTGATCGAGTTGCCGCGCGTGTCTCAACATTCGGCGCCGTCCGGAACTACACAAAGCACGCGGATATCCGGATCGGTCGGGCCTTTAGGCCACCACGCCTGCGCCTCACTGTTCCACAAGACGCTGGCCTTCGCGATATCGCGCGTCATCTCAGCACGGCCGGTCACGCTCAGATACGTATTCGAACCGGCGTCGGCAAATGAAAGTCAGGCCTCGGGCGTAGCCCTGATCTCCTCTTCATTGGCACCGCCATGATCGGTGATAAACCAGAGACAACCAACGTCCTGATCTGCGATCGCATGCGTGGGGCGCGACCCGCAGATGATTTCCGGCCACGGCCGTCAGCATGCATGTCTGGATCCGTTTGGCTATCTCCTATACGTGATCGGAGGGATCGGTCGTTATCGGAAAAGACCTTGTAACGAAAAGCGCCATGGAAACAGCCCAAAGTCGACAAACGTGACCAGGTCGAATGGTTCCATTGCATAGCAGCCAGTCGTCGTGGAACTCGCTGGATCAGTACTGACCCTCTGGATGTCCTCGAACCGGACAGCGTTATATCCCAAAGAAACGCCCGGCCGTTGCGAGACGCGCGTCACCATGAAGGATAGGGAAACCGCGACGTTGCCAGTCCCAGGTGAAGCACCCTCAGCAAGTTGCATCGCCTCTCCGATAAATCTATGGAAAAATGTCTTTTAATTCGGTCGGGCTCCCGACAAACAACCGGCTTTGCCAGGTTGAATTGTGTGGCACTATGCAAGCAATCGTTTTGACCTTGTTGCCGATACGATCACATGGGCAGGCTGCAAAGCATCAGGAAGGTTGGATACCGTGATGCGCATCTGATTGCCCACCGGGCGGTTTGGTGCGATACTCCACGCATACCGCAGATTATTCTTCGAGAGCTGCGGAAGAGGCGTACTCCACAATCCACGATGCCCTCATATCGACTCGGTCGTGTCAATCACAATTCAGGTCGTCCTATGTGAAGCATATGGTTGCGGCCGCGCCTATATCAACTGCACGCCAGAGGTTAACGGAGCCGGACCTTGCAATGCAACCCCCGAAGGCATCGCCGATCCGCATGGCGTTTTTGGTGGACAGTCTTAGGGTCCCAGCTTTCGTTGGTGAGGTACTTCAGTGGGCCCAGATCAGTCCATGTATATTGGCGACTCATCTTATTCTACTACCGTCTCGTAACAATACTAGATCATTAATTCATGAAAAAGTGTCTCGAATATTTAGATGTAATTACATATATCTATATATTTGCATATTCCTATATAGGATGATTTCAATACTTGAAAGACTGCTTATTGGAAAAAATACTGAGATCGCTAGGCATCTAGTCTACATTAACTTATCTTCATTCAAGATTCCAACAGTCGTTCTATCCACATCCGGTATCCCGCACTTCAAGCTAAGCAGGCAAGATACACAAATTGTCAACGAGCTTGGAGCGGATTTGATTGTTGACTTCAGTGAGGGACTCCAAAGCAGTGAAATTCTTTCGTCAGCCAAGCTTGGTGCTATATCAGTCTCGTGGTCGGGTGACGGAAAAAGCAACATCAAACTAGCAGGATTTTGGGAAGTTTACCTCAGACTGGATACCACTGGTTTTGCATTACGTCATGTTGCTCATTATATGACCGCTGGCAATATCTTGCTGGAAGGACGCATCGTAACTCGCCACTGTTATGTCTCTAACAAAGCAGCCTTGATTAGAACAGTCTTATTTTATTTAAAACACATCATTAAACAAATCTACGACAATCAGGTGACGCAGCATCGACTATCTCTTGGGCATTCTACGATGCGGACTCTTGGACATTCTATGATACCGGAGCGGATTCCGGACATAACCGAGCTGAGATCTTATGTTTCTGCAAGATGCCGAGAAGTAACACGTAGTAAAATAGATCATTTATGCGGCATCCATTACAAATGGAATATCGGATATGTATACGGCAACTGGCGAGAATTTGAGCACTCCAAAATGATTACATTGCAGGCTGAGCCATTCCGGTATTTGGCGGATCCGTTTGTGATCTCGAGAGATGGTAGACATTACTGCTTCATGGAAGAAATGGACTATTTTAATCAACGTGGTTCGATCGCTGTATACGAACTTACAGACAATACAGGTATTCGTATCAGCACGGCCCTGGCAGAGCGCTTTCATTTGTCATTTCCTTACCTGTTCTATTTTGATGGCGAACTATACATGTGTCCGGAATGCTCAGAAAGCAAGTCGATACGAATTTACAAATGCATCGAATTCCCAGATCTATGGAAACTAGAAAATGTTATCATGAATAATATTTCAGCTGCCGATACCATGATATTAATGAAGAATGGGAGATGGTGGATGTTCACCAACACAGATCTGGCTGGTACTGGCGATCACTGTTCAGAATTATGTATTTTCTACGCTGATAATCCTTTATCTGAATGTTGGATGGCGCATCCAGATAATCCGATCATTCTTGACGCTTCGCGAGCCAGAAACGCCGGCTATGTTGTCGATGGCGATACGTATTTCAGATGTGCACAGCAGCAGGGATTTAATATCTACGGAAAACGAGTCATGATCAACAAGATCGTCGATCTTACAGAGAGCAAATACTTCGAGTCATGCTGCTCGGTGATCGAGCCGCCGCCTAATGTCGGCGCGGTCGGCACGCATCATTTTCACAGCAATGGTGCTGTTACGGTGTTTGATTTCGCCGTACGTTCAAGAATTAAGAACGGAGCCGCCCCAACCGCGACGCGCTGTGTGCCGTTCAGGGAGACCCCCTCTCCTGATCCAACCTTGCCGAGGTCGCGTGGTCACCCGTCGTCTCGGAACGAGCCGCTTCGGCCGGATTGCGCACCTCCACCCGAACGACATCACCCGGTTCGACCGGTGTAGTCTCATCGGCGGGTATCTGCACCGCCCGTCCGTCAACCTTGCGCGATATGGCATAACTAGGTGCGCGCGCTGCATTGGTCGACCGCTCAAGGGCAAGACGCGGCGCGATGACCGTTGCTTCCGAGATAAGTGCACGCGCGATTGATAGTTTTGCAGTGAATTGATCGATACTCGATTGGGTATCATTGAGTTCGGCGGCGATCGACGTACGTCTCGAGTCCTGCAAATCGGTGGCCTGCTGCTCAGATTTTCTGATCTCCTGTTTGGCGCGCAGCGAAGCCGTTTCGATGTCGAGAAGCTTGCCCTCTAGTTCGACCACGGTTCGCTGCAAAAGGAATTCACGCGAGCTGATCGCGAGTCCTTTGGCGGTAAGCGCGCCGTAGCTCTTGAGCTCGCGGCGCGCAAGGTCGATCTCCTGATTTTGCGCCACGGTTTTGTCGGCCAGCGACTGGACCTCTTGTGCAAACAGAATCTTGAGATCGTTCAGCGCAGCGAGTTGAAACTTCAACTGCTGCAATCGTGCTTTCATGATTGCGGTTTCCTCGCCCAAGAGCTGACCGATATTGGGGTCGCCATTCAACTCCTCGGGAATCTTGACCTTATCTGCTCCGTCGCGCTCGGCTTCGAGCCGGGCCCGGCGCACGAGCGCCCGCTGCAGACCGATCCGAGCGGCTTCGCGTTCGCCTATCGCTGCAATGCGGTCGCGCTCGAGTCGCAGCAAACCAGCGTCAGTCAGGCGATAAAAGCCGCCGGCGATCCCGACGGCTTGCATTACTGTCAACCCAGGTCGATAGGCATACTCGCCGGGATGCTCAACATAGCCAAGCACATAAACCGGCCTGAATGTGACGATTTCGACGGACGTGAGCGGCTTGCCGATTGGACCGACGCGTTTCTGCAGCTGATCGGAAACAGAGGCAGCCAGCTCTTCCGTGGTCCTCCCCTGGGCCGTGACCTCGCCGACGAGTGGAAGCGAAATGGAGCCGGCCGGATTGACCACGTATTCGTCGGTGATGACTTCCCACTCGTAGTATTCGCCTTTTCCGGCTCGCCAATCGACGACCTTGACGCGCAGCTTGTCCTGTACGCCAAGTCGGTATGGGTCAGCCGCGGCAGGCCACGATAGTCCCGCGGCGACCACGGCAGCAAGCGCCAGGGTTGGCCGAATCCAGCTGTCAACCGGATGCGGTTGCTCGCCGGAACGGCTGGACCGACCGGCGGGAAGCAGGCGTCGCGTCATCTGGAATTCTCCTCCTGGTTCACACGGTACGGGATGCTCTTTCTCACAGATAAACGTCCGCTGCCCGTAGACCGCTGCAGCACCACCGAACCGCCCACGAAATTCAAAAATTGCTCCGCCAGCCGCGCTACCGGCGGGGGCAGCATGCCGGACAGCCGGTTCAGCAGGACGAGGTCGCTGGCCGGCAGTGCCGCCAGGCCGCGCAGCGCGACGACATAGGCCGCGGCAGCGGCCGGAATGGACACAATGAGGATTAACGGATGCGCAAACCAGACGACCAAGACGCGCGCAACAGCTGCCGATATCACGGCGGCACAAAGCAGCCGCGACAAACTGGCAAACGGCACCGGACATTTAAGCCGGCTGACGATAAACCACACGCCGACGACAATCATTAACGCCTGTATCGTTACTCGGCTGATGACGGCGCCCATCAATCCGAACTGCGGGACAAGCACTAAGCCGGACAATGCTGCCAGCACGGCGCCCACCGCCGCGCTGAAGAATGCGAAATCACCGCGGTCCATGGCGTAAACGAGGTTGGTGCCGACAACGGTGATCGCGCTGAAGGCAGCTGCTGACACCAGAACGGTTGCGGCCGGGATAGCTTCGACAAAAGAGGGTCCGTAGATCAACGGGACCAGGACCGGCATGATGGCCGCGGTCCCAAAGCAGGCCGGAAATACCAGTGCAGCAAGCATTCGCGTGCCGGTTTCGTTCGCCGTCTGCATGGCTTGGTGATCGCCGCGGCCCCGCTGCTCGGCAAGCAACGGGAGAACTCCGGTCGTCAGCAGGATAGGCCCTTGCGTAGCGAGATTGGAGAGCGCCAGCGCTGCAGCAAAAATACCCACATCATGACTTCCCGCATACCTTTGCAGAAAGAAAATTTCTATGCGCGACCAGACGAAGACGTTCGCAATATTGGCCGCCCATGCGTATCGGCCATAGTGTCGAACACGCGACAGAAGCGCGTGATCAATGGGGCCCGTTCTCGCCATTAGGCGGAAGGCGACCACCGCCGGCAGTATCTGTCCGACCGCATAGCCGGCAATTGCGCCCGCAACGCCCCAGACGGTGCTGCCGACCGCGACGCCTGCTAGCTGTATGACGAGGGACAACCCGGCCAACCAAAAAATACTGCCGAAGTGTTGTCGACCGCGCATATATCCGTAAACGTAAGTGGCGAAAACCTGTGCAGCCACATACAGTGCCACCAAGCCCCAATAGGCGCTCGCGTCGCCCGGTCTGCCTGAGAGTTCATCAGGGCGCAGTAGATCGGCGATAAACCGGGGTATATTAGCTGACGTAAAGTGAGGCAATACGGCGAGCAACGTGAACAGCGCCGTCGCAATGAGCACGCTCACGGCCAGAACGCGCGCAAGGTGGCCGGACAATCGTTCCGCCAGAATGCCCTCACTGCGGGCTCGCATCTCTGGCACATAGCGCGCGACCGCCGACGACGTTCCCAGGTCGAGAATCGGCGCAATTACCAGGGCAAGCCAGACCGCGTAGGCGACCGCACCCACCCCACTCACCCCAAGGGTGCGCGCCACGACCACTCCGCTGAGAAAGCTTGCAAGCGTGATGGATGCGCCAGCAAAGGCTCCAAACAGTGAATTGAGAGCAAATCGACCCGCCACAATGACCCCGCGGAATCCCAACCGTTTCCTTAAACCGAGCCATGTCGGGTTTGTTCCACGCGACCGCCGCGCGCGGAACATTCCCACTCCGATCGCATTGTCTGTTTATGGCCAAACAGCGCCAAATCTATCCCCGACAACACCGCGCTATCGTTCCGCGGCTCGGATTGCGCGCCATGACAGCGCTGGCGCTGCTTGTCGAGTGCGGTCCGACACCATCGACAGCGCAGAACGATCGTGTGCTGGATTTGGCAGCATATGAGCTGGCGTTCAGTGAGGATTTCGACTCCCTTGACGTTTCTGCGTGGGGACCGGGCACGCGCTGGATCGCGCATACTCCCTATCATGGTGATTTCGGCGATGGCGTGTTCGCCAATCCAGTAGCCGGATTCCCGTTTACCATTGAGAATGGTGTGTTGAGAATCGAAGCACGGAAAGATCGCTACGGAAAATGGCACTCCGGCCTGCTGTCCTCGGTCGACCCGAAGGGCAAAGGCTTTGCCCAGCAATACGGATATTTCGAAATGCGCGCCAAACTGCCGGCCGGAGATGGCGTGTGGCCGGCATTTTGGCTGCTTGGACTCGATCGTTCCACAACGGCGGCGGAGATCGACGTTATCGAGCATTATGGGCACGATCCCGGCGCCTACGAAGCCGCTGTTCATGTCTGGGACCTCAAATCGCCCGCTAAGAGCCGCGTGGACAATTCTCGCATTGTCGTTCCCTCTGGATCGCTGTCCGCCGCATTTCATACTTTCGGAGTGAGCATTGACCCGGACTCGATCAGGTACTATTTCGACCGCCGGGAAGTCTGGAATACAAAGACCTTGCCTGAGCATCGGCAGCCAATGTACCTGCTGGTCGATCTGGCCGTTGGCGGCGGATGGCCGATCGCGAATATGCCGAATCCCTCCTTCATGTATGTGGACTATGTCCGCTCTTGGCGGCGCAAGGATTAGTTCACTACGCCGATTGTGCTCCCGCACTCGACTCGATCGCACCTCTTATAACCCTGAGAAACGCATCGACCTGGCGCCCCGTATCGATGGCGGGGCGGCGCGAGTACGCGAGCGCCTGTTGCGATTTTTCGGCATAGTGCAGGTGATCGTGCCATAATCGGCTCAGCTCCTCAGCCCACACTTCCGCAGGCGAGTTGCGCGCGACAATCGTTCCTCCGGGTCCGATCGCCTCCGGCAAGCCGCCGGAGTCGCTGCCGAGCACCGGCACTCCACTGAACTGTGCCTCCGACGCGACGCGTCCCCACGTTTCCTCCCACATGCTGGGTACCAACAGAACGCGAGTTGCACCATAGATCGGCCGCATGTCGGAACGCGCATCGACCAGCTCGACATTAGGCAAGCGTCTCATGCGCGTCCTGAGTTCGAGCAGATCTCGTCGCCACAGTCGCCATGCCCTAACAAATTGAAACGGAATGTCCGGACACAGCGCTGCGATCGCGAAAACGACCTCGACACCCTTTTCCGGAATCGGATTGATGAAGGTCGCGTAGCGGCGCCGTCCCGTTGCCTGATACCGCTCAGGACGGAAGATCGGCGCGATGACGCGAGGCTTTATCCCAAATCTCTTGCTGAATCGCTCTGCAGTAAATTGCGAGTTGGCGATGTAAGCGCGAAATGGCAATTTGGCAGCGGGCTGCGCCCAGCCGCCTCCGCCGCTTTCGAATCCGAGGTTGTGCAGATAAGCCACTGAGGATATCCCGCGACAAGCAAAGTGGCTGGCGAACCTGACCATATCGCCGTTCTGCACCACCACGACCGTAGGACTCGGCATGCCTCTGACGTGCAACCATGGCCGACGCGTGCGATAGACACTGTACCCTAGGTTGGAATCGGACGACACGCTGCGACCACGCAGATAATTGCCAACACATTGCGATACGCCATAAGCATCGCGCAAAGACAATTTCGCTAAAACCGCAGTTCGGTAGCCGCGGCGGTTGAGCTCCAGCGCTAACTCGTTGGTATTGACCTCAATCCCGCCGATGACCTGGGGCAAATGTGGCGTGCTGCTTGCAAGCAGAACGGTCACGCCCTCGCTGGCCTTCATTTTCCAACCCCTTTCCCGAGCTTCACCGCAGCGCAGTCAAGAACAGCCATTGCTGGGCACCAGAGCGTCGCTCATTGATCAGCTCCACTGCGGTTTTCGGCATAAAGACACCGAGCAGCGGATGCACGTGCCTGGGAAAATCCGCGAGCGTACGGGGACGCGCCAGGATTCGCTCGACGCGGTGCGAGCAAGAGAAGCGGTCGATCAGAATTCCAGTGCAGTTGTGACAGAAATCGTCATGCGTCTCTATCAGCATGTCGACTGTCCTCAAATCCCCGATCCGCGAAGGGTCCAGCAAGTAGGCTTCGTTGCCTTCTATGTCGCAGACGATCAGCCTCCGACCTGCGGCACCGGCGAGCGCTCGCTGCAGATCGCCAGTGGTGCAGTAACCATCGAGCCGAACCCGGTCCGCCACGCCGTTCGCGGCTGCGGCCTCCTGCAGCAGCCGGCGGTTCTCGGCGAGCATTTCGAAGCCGACCATGCGCGCTGTCGGAAGCCGCCGGGCGAGCCCCATCAGATAATAACCGTCTCCGGCACCGATATTGATAACGGTAGAATAGCCCGCCGACGCTATACGCTCGATTACGTCCCACAATTCCATTTCGTAGGTGCCGAGCAGATATGAAAGTAGGTGCCGGTTCGAGAGCGGCGCAAGATTCAGCCGGGTGCCGGCGAAGGGGCCGCTCCGGACCGTATTCTTGGCAGCCATCCGAACTCGGCCGACCGCGAAATACCAGCGCGGCATCAGCAGCCAGCGTGCCGGCGCACGAATGCCATCAGGCAATTTGCGATAAGAACGATAGAGCCAAAGCGCAGCCGGGTAGGACTCAATCGCGGTCCAGGTCGAGTGACGCATGCGTAGTTCTCCGTCTTTCGGCGATCATGCCGCAGAGCGAAACAACGGCTCCTGCCGCAGAACGCGAGCGTAGATGGACAAGAGTTCTTTAGCCCACGCACACGGGCTTGGGGCAAACCATTCGCTCTCCATGTGCCCGCGGCGGCTCATTTGCTCGATGCGCGCGTCATCGATCGAAAGTTGTTTGAGCGCGGCCACGAAGGCATTCATGTCATGAGGGTCGCACGAGAGCCCAAATCCGGACTTGACTACTTCTTCGGCGATCATGGCATAGTTCGAGACAAGGACTGGCAGCCCGCTCCTTAGCGCTTGGGCCGCAACGATACCGAACGTCTCGCGACAGCGACTCGGCATGACCAGCACTCGCGCATCTCGAAGTCGAACCGCTACTTCGCTGTGCGATTTCCAACCGACAAGCTCGATTTCGGGGAATTCTGCGGCGATCGACCGGGCGAGTGCGCCATCGCCGATCATCCGAAGCGGTACATTGGCACGCCTGGCCGCTTCGGCGAGGAGATCGACCCCTTTGTCCTGATCGAGGCGGCCGACAAACACAAAGGTCTTGTTCGATTCGGCCGGGATGCGCTGCGCGTCCAGCGGTGCCACTGGATTGCGAACCGGCACGAGCCGGTGGCGCGGAATACCGCCGTGCTCAAGGTGAGGGATCATTCCCTCGTGGACCACCAGAACCGCACCGACCTCCCCGAGGTCACACAGCGCGCGTGTCCACACTTGGCGCAGGAAGCGCCAGACCTTGTGACTGTAATGCCGGCGATCGCACGAAGTCACCAAACAGTGAAGTCCCAACGGACGCACGCCGCAGGGATGATCGCGTTGGAAGTTGAAATAGCCGCCGTTTGGGCAGGTCAGAAAGAAATCATGCGCACTGATCACGAGCCGCGCCGAGACCGGTCGGAGCGCGCGAAAAACGGACGGCGACAGAATCTTCGACCAGCCGTGCAGATGATAAATGGTCCCGGGCGTGTCACGATCTGCAATCCAGCGGGCCACCAGCCGCTCCGCCGTCAAGTCGTGGAGACCGCGCGCCGCAGCGCCGATCCGATTTCCAGCGAGAATATGACTACCGCCCAACGCAATGATCTCGACGGAAGATGGCAGATCGCAGCGCCCATTATCCCCAACCAGGAAAGTAACAGGAACTCTGCGCGCATACAGTAATCGTATCGAATCCAGGGCGACGGCGGTGGAGCCACCTCCCATGGAGGAAAAATCGTTAATGACCACCACGCGATCCGGCACCACTTGCCTGGAGTGTGAGGCGAGTACCATAGGAGGGGCATTGGTCGCTGAGCGAAGCATGGCAGGCCGTCACAGCGTTAGGATGCGCGATGGCGCTAGACGACCACCTACGAGATCGATCAAAGCGTGGATATTTCCCAAAACGCGACCGAAGCGGTCGACGTACTGCTCAGGCCACATGCTCTTGGCGACGTTGGCGACGACGTTGCGCCCCATCAACCGCAGCGCTCTCCAACGTGAATATGTCCCTTTGCGCACCAAATGGATCGGATTGGCGATCTGCGAATAGCCCAGCCGCACTCCCGACTGACGGCCCGATTTGACACCGAGGTGGATACCGCGCGCGCCCATCACCTGCACTACCCGCCCGAAACGGGCAATCTGCCGGCTGAAGTCCACGTCCTCCAGCCATGCATAAAGCGGAAGCTCTTCGTCAAAAAATGACCCGTGAGCGCATATTGGAGCCAATCGCACCGCCATGTTGCAACCATAGGCATTGTAGATATCGACACACTCACGGCGCCAGTCGTCTTTGGCGCAGGTGCGCGCCAGCGCGCGGGCAGTTTCGAAGGACAGACCGGGGCCGAGAATTCCGTCCATGACCACCTGCCCGGTCGCCAGTACAACGTCCTCGTTGGCGACGAACGCGGACTCCATCGCCGCCAGGTAACCTGGGCAGACGACGAAATCGTCATCGACAAAAAGCAAGACGTCGTTGCCATGCGCGTGCCGGATGATCTCGTTGCGCTGGCCGCTAAGTCCACGCGCTCCCTGTAGAAGGGTCACCTGCGGATGCCGGCGTTCCACGCCTTCTACATCGGCTGCGGTTGGTGAGCAGACGAGAATCTGGTCCGGCGGGCGTTCTTGGGCATACAGTTCTGCAATTGTCTCGACAATGACATCCGGACGGCCGACGGTCGCGATTCCGACCGCAATCCGCAGGGGTGCCGCGGTTCGCACCTCTTTTGCCGCTCGTTCCGGCGAGGAACGCTGCGGGCGACGCGATCGCGGCGCTTCGGTGAATCGATGATCCGCAGGCCGCATGGATCACACCTGTTGGTTTTCTTGCGGCTTTGCGGCGAATGCCCACGCCATCACGGGAAGCCCGGGCTCATTCCGCAACGACCCGAAGAAGCCGCGCTTGCGCCAATGCGAGAGATTGGCCTTTAGACAGGCGCGGTTGCCCCAGCTATCTGCGTGAATCCGGTCCTTCGCGAAACCGCCCTCTTCCAATAGGTGGATGAGCCCCTCGGGGGTCCAGCGGCTGCAGTCGATCGGCGAGCCGTGAATGCGGATCAGGAACGGTGTGGCAATAATGAAATGGCCACCGGGCCTGAGCATGGAATAGACGTTCGCGGCAGCGCGGGCTGGGTACTGAAGGTGTTCGAAAATCTGGTCGGCTATGATGAGATCGAACTGATGCGCAAGCGTACCGCTGCAAATGTCGAAGGCCGGATAGTCCGTCCGCTGGTAGGACCGGAAATTGAATCTCTCTTGCCATTGCGGACCACCGGAAATCTCCAGTACGTCGAGCGAGTGCGGTCCGAGTTGCTCAATGAATGCAAATGCGCGCTGATACATTACGACGCGCACCCAATCGGTAGTGTGGTAGCCGACCGCATTCAGCGCGCGCTTCAGCCGCGCCTTGAGCCGCGGTCGCTCGCGAAGCATTGACACCAGCCGACCGGCGGTTTGATCGGTCATGGTTCACTTTCCTCAAGGTTTCGCGATTCCACGGTGACTCGCCGGACCAATCTTGTTCAGGACAACCCCGAGGACATTGACTCGTGACGCCTTGATCGCAGCCGCATGTAGGTCGATCGTATCCACGGACGTGCTGCCGCAACTTGCAACCAGGATAATGCCGTCGAGATACGGCGCGATCTCGCGAGCGTCTGACGAGGCGCCAAGCGACGGCAGATCGAGCACAATCACATCGAAGTCGCCCTTGAGATCGTCAAAACGGAAAGCTGCTTTCTCCGAAGCGATCCGGTCCGCTGGCGTTGCCGGCGAGGCAGGCTTCCCGATTGGCAGAAAAGCGCATTTTTGCGACTCCCGGCTGGCCAACACTCTCTTGAGCACGCTTGCATCCTCCAACGCCTGGACCAGCCCAATCTCGGTCTTCGGCGCAAATTGCTGGCTGATGGTTGGGTTCTGCACACAGCAATCGACAAGAAGTGTTTGCCTTCCCGAAATTGCGTAAAGAAGCGCGAGATTGGTCGCAATCGTGCTCGCGCCATCGCCGCGTCCGCATGACACCACACCGATGGATTGCGGTCCGGCGCCGAGCACAGCGGCATTGATGGAGGCCTTAATGGCGCGCAGATCGCTGACCATCTCGGCAGGAGCAGCGTCAGTCAGAATGTTTATTGGTGATCCATGATGCGGTGGTGTTAGCTGAGAAAACCGCACGAGCGTGCCCAGGCAGTTGCATGCCGTTTCCCGAACGATCTGGTCGGGGGATCGGGCAGCGCGGTCCATGGATTGGCGTGCGAAGGACAAACCAGCTCCAACGATTCCACCCAACAGTGTCGCGAACAGAAGTATCAATTTGCTCTTAGGATGGCTCGGTTCGAGCGGCTTGGTGGCGCTGGTGACGATCCGCGCGTCGGCTTCGGGGTACGAAATCAGCTGAACGGTCTCGGCAAATTTTTGCAGGAACTCCTCATACATGCGCCGGTAGCTCTGGGCGATGCTTTCGAGCTCGAGCAGCTTCACTTGTGATTCTTCGGCGCTATTCGTGTCGCCAACCAGCTTGAATCGCTCGGCGGTGAGCTGAGCCTGATAGGACTGCCGGCGCAGTTCGCCGATCCGTTCAGCAAGCCACTTGCTGCCGCGCCCCGCCGACTCCGATTTGGCAGCGACCTCCTCGCTCAGATATGCGTTGACAACAGCATTTGCGATTTGCGCGGCAAGAACGGGATCACGGGATCTGAAGGACACATCGATCACCAAAGACTTTCCTACCCGGCGGGCACCCAGGTGATCGCCGAATATCGCGGCGGCATAGCGCATCTGTGATTCTGTCTGATCAACGGTGATTCCGCTGATCCACGACCATAGGCTCAGCAGCCAGTTATTGGGCGCCGCAAATTCCGGATTGTCCATGAGCTTCAGTTCGTTAATGACGGCGCTCGAGATCCTGTCCGATTTTATGATTTCCACTTGGCTGTCGACCCTTGCCGAATCTGTCTGAGTCTCTGCGCGGCCGTTGCTGTCGAATAAATTGCGGTTGGCGTGGGTTTCGACCATCAACTGGGCATTTGCCGTGTAAGTAGAGGGGGTCACAACGACGTAAGCTAGAGCCGCAGTCACAAATGCGACTGCCCAAATCATAATCGGCCGGGCGGCACGCCGCAGAAACAGGCCAAGGTCACGTATCCCGACTTGGCCTTCGATGCGAGGTGGTATGCAGTCCGATGCGGCAGTCAGTGCCGGCGTGGGGCGATAGGGCGTATACATTGCCGATATACCTGTTCGTTGGCGATAACCTTGGCGCTCCTCAACGGACTCCTGTGAATGTTCTGGGCCCGGCGATGACCGGGAGCATGGCCGAGATCCCAGTCACGACAGCCCGTCGCTGCCATCGTCGGCGGAGCGCGATGTGGGGTGCGGCTGCAAGACCCGCGAACATGCTGAAATGAAGGCCGAGATCGATGCCACCGGCCGCCACAGTCGCGGGGATGACGAGCGCCAGGGCTGCTACGGCTCCCGACGCGCTTAGCTCTTCGGTGGACTGCCGATAAGACGAGTGAATAGCGCACGCCAAACTGACAAGAAGTGCGGTGAAGAGTAGGGCGCCGATCACACCGACATTTGCCAGAATCGCAATCGGAAGACTCGATGCTCTGACGCTGCCGACCCCGGCGCCCATGCCGAAAGTATCAAAAAAGGTGCGTATGGCCTGCTCATTCCACTGCATCCGCTCGATGCCCGAATCCGAATCAAGCTTGTTGGAAATAGCCGCATCGAACAGATTTTCGACGGCCCCCCACAAGGTCGGAAGCAACATCGTCCCGATCACGATGAGCAACATGCCTATGGGCAACAGGAACAGATAAAGCGTCTGTTGAGAGGACGATCGTCCCACCGCAGTCTTGGCGATGCACGACAAAAAAACCGCGACAGAATAGATCGCGAGTGACACGTAGGCCGTCGTAGAGGTGCAGGCCAGAAGAGTCAGCAGGAGCATGAGCGCCACCGCTCCGCTCAATCGCACGTTTATCCCAGCAAGCCACTGATTCAGAAAAAAAGCATAGAATCCGATGGCTGTGTAAGCGTAGGCGCCCGCTTCCGTATAGGAGCCGACCACGCGCTTGATCCCGCCAAGTTCGCCGTCATCCAGCATGCGATAATTGGCGTTTCGGATAACAGACATCAATTCCCGCGTATCGGTCGCGTAAGTCGCTAGATCGAGCGCAACGAACACCAGATTGGCGATTGCGGCGATCAGAACGGCACGTGCGATGTCGCGAGGACCATGGACGGCCCCATAGGTGGCAACAATCATAAAGCAAAGCAGATCTGCGCCCAGATAGAGCGGCTGGGTAATATTGCTGGTCGCAGGTGACAATTGCAGGACTTCGATGCCGGACTCCGATTCCGTTCGAGCGATAGAATAGACGTAGGTCAATCCGGAAAATATCCTGGGAAGAAAAGCCGCCGACAGCGCGCCGAACACGACGAGAGCCGCGAGCCAGAAGCCCGGCCCCGGAAACGCTACCGTCATGGGGATGCTTGCGCGTAGTTGTTGCGAGCAAGCAACCGAAATCGCAACAAAAAAGAGCAGGACATAGGCTGGCGGGATACTGGCTCCCCCGAGCGACGGGAGTTGAACGGCCGCAGCGGCGCCGAGCAGCGACGAAATGGTCAGGGCAAATATTCCAAACCGCACGCCCTGGTACAG
>Ga0066395_10000021_pt1 | contig 47990 bp, 35 predicted proteins | sample PanSoiPlot1MoBio_FD_61218 | JGI IMG/M metagenome (GOLD analysis project Ga0066395, IMG submission 61218) | Tropical forest soil microbial communities from Panama analyzed to predict greenhouse gas emissions - Panama Soil Plot 1 MoBio | ecosystem: Environmental > Terrestrial > Soil > Tropical... | reverse complement strand
ACCCGTGGCAGCACGTGGCTGAGCGCCGGCCCCGCGACCCGCGTCACCAGGATATCGCCGGGCGCGGCACGGGTCAGCTCGCATTCGCAATTCACCACCACGGCCCGGCCAGAGCCCCAGCCGATGCCGGCCGGATGGCCGTTGAGGCGTGGGTGCTTGAGCCAGATCTCGTCCGGCACCGACCCGACCCGACCTTCCCCCTCAGGCAGGGGAGGGTGTTCTTGATTTCCCTCCCGCGCCTGCGGGGGAGGATGGGGTGAGGGTAGCGGGCGCGCCTGCAGCAGCTTGAAACCGCTGTCATCGAGTGCCCATTCGATCTCGATCGGCATGCCGAACACGGCTTCGGCCTTGCGCAGCATGCGCCCCAGCGTAACGGCTTCGCTGGCGCCGAGGCACGGCTTGTCGACAAGCTCGCGCGGCGTCGCCTGTGGTCCGACTCCGGAGCGGCCGTTTGCAGCTCCGTTTGCTAGCCCGCTTGCGACCTCATTTGCGCGATGCCCACACATGTCGCGGTGGTGCTTGCGTCCGGCTTCGTTGGTGCGCAGGAAGCCCTGGCGCGTGAGCACGATGCGATCCGGTACCACCTCGCCTTGGGCGATCGTGGAGCCAAGGCCCCAGGTGGCGCTGAGCACGATCTGGCCTTCGGGGTTTTCGCTGAGGCCGCCGCCGGAAGCGCGGGCTTCGACCAGCGGCTGGACCAGCACCGCCATCGCGGTGCCGGCGGGGCTCAGCCCATGATTGTCCATGTAGCGCCGGGCATTGGTGGTCCACAGCGCCGCCCAGCAGGCCCGCACCGCAGTGAGAAATGCGGCCTCGTCGTCGATGCCCAGAAAGCTTTCGAACTGTCCGGCGAAGTTTGCGCCTTTGCGGTCCTCGATCAGCGCGGAGGAACGTACCGCACACGGCTTGCGGTTCGCCACGCGCTGCGCATTCCAAGCGTCGCACAAAGGTTCGAGAATCTCCGGCACGATCGGCTGCTCATAGAGCGCGAGCCTGATCTCGACAGCGAGCCGGCGCTGCTTCCGCGGGTCGGCGGCAGCGAATTGCGTGACCATGTCTTCAAGGCCGAGCGCCATGACCTGCGCCAGATAGGCATCGGCCGTCAGGCAAAAGCCCCCCGGCGTCGGTAGCCCGGCGCGCCCAAGCGCCGTCAGATTGGCGGCCTTCGGTCCAACCCGTTTCGGATCAACCGCGGCCACCCCGTCGAGCGGAACGATAAAGCGATCCGCCGCGACCGGTCGCAGTCGCAACACGACCGGTGTGCTCACGACGAGTAGCCCGGGTTGAGCGCCAGCGAAACCCGGGGGCAGCGTTGCCTGCTGGCAGGGCACTCCCGGATTTCGCTGCGCTCAATCAGGGCTACGGTTGCTCGAAGCGGTCGTGATGCTACCGATGTGCTCATTTCACGTGGTCGCCGTAGCCGGGAAGTGGATCGACCACGGTGATCTGCTTGACCGGGAAGTTGGAGACGATCTCGATCGAATCCTTGTGCACGATCAGCATTTCCTCGATACGCACGCCGTAGCGGAAGCGCTTGCCGTGCTGGGTCTCCAGCGCAAAAGTCATGCCCTCCTTGATCTCGACCGGATGATCGAGCGACCAGATGCGTGAAATCACCGGCTGGTCGTACTGGGCAAGCCCCAGCCCGTGGCCCCAGAGGTTCGCGGCGGCTTGGTCCTCGTCCTCGTAGCCCCAGGTCTCCATGGCGGACGGCCACTTCTGCGCGATCTCGCGCGTTGTGGTCCCGACCCTGACGGCCTCGATTGAGTCATAGAGCCACTTCAGGGCTTCTTCGTAAGTGTCCTTCTGCTCTTGGGACGGCTCTTTCCCGACACAGTAAGTGCGGTAATAGCAGGACTTGTACCCGTTCCAGGTCAGCGCGGCCAAATCCATGAACACGATGTCACCGGGCTGGATGATGCGGTCGGAAAAATTGCGCCAGTTCGGCCAGGTGTTGGGGCCCGACGAAACGATGACGTCCTCGACGTCCTCCATTCCGGGAATGTTGTAGAGGTACTTCATCAGATGCGCCGTCACCTGGTTCTCGGTGATACCCGGCCGCAGAAACTTCATACATTCCCAGTGGGTGGCATCACCGATGGCGCCAACGATACGCATGCATTCCTGTTCGTCGACGTTCTTGACGGCGCGCGCTTCCATCATCGGCGTCATGCCGTCGACCCAGGTGATGTTCTTGTCCCTGAAGATGCCAATCATGTTGATGTCGATGAAGTCGACACCGAGCTTCTCGCCGGCCACGCCGTGACGCTGCATTTCTTCGATGATGGCGTTGGTGAACTTGGTCACCTGCTGGGTCGAGGCCGGGCCGGCGGCGCCTTTGATCCAGGCGAACGAGTGACGGATGTTTTCCTTCGGCAGCCACGGCGAGTGGCGCTCGACCTGGAAACCGAGGTCGCCCTGCTCGAACAGGACCGGATCCCCGTCGCCGCACAGCATGGCATAACGCAGGCCGGGCTTGAGCCGGTTCCAGCCCGGCGTAAGCGTGCCCGTAATGTAGCGGACGTTTTCGTCGTACATGCAAAGCAAGGCGCCGAGGCCATGCTTCTTCATCATCTCGCGCGCTCGTTCGGTACGGTATTTGCGCAGGCGATCCCAGTTGACGCGCTGCTGCCAATCCAGACCCGCGATGCCGAAATTCGCTCCCATTATGCCCCTCCGCTGCGGGCCAAAGTCTTAGCCCAGCTACCGGCGGCTCGCGCCGGCTCGATTCCTGCGCCCAGTGCATCTAGCTTTATCAGGCGTGCGGAAGAAATAAAGCCGGCTCGTTTTAAGACGCCGGCGATCCGGGCTGGTTGAGCGGGTGGGCGCGGGCAAACGCATCGAGTTGATGGCAGGCTTGCGCGATGCGGGCGAAGTTCGGGAACGGCGCGATGTCGACGCCAAAGAACTTGGCCCCGGCGGCCTGGCTGGCAAGGCAGATGTCGGCGAGCGTCACCTGATCGCCATGGCAGAAGCGACCTGTTTCGCTGGCGCTGAGGTGAACTTCAAGCGCGGCGATCGCCCGGGTGTGCCAGTGGCGGCACCACGCCATGCGAGCGGGCTCATCGATCTTGAGCTCGTGTTCCAGATATTCGCGGACGCGCGGCACAATCAGCGGGTGGGAATCGCATGCGACGATCTGGGCGAGGCCGCGCACCCGCGCCCGGCCGCGCGCATCCTTAGGCAACAGCGGCGGATCGGGACGAGTCTCGTCGAGATATTCGATGATGGCGAGCGACTCGAATAGGGCGGGCCCTTCACCGTCGATGAGAGCCGGCAACGCCATCATGGGATTGACCGCGCGGTAAGCCGACTCGCGTTGGGCGCCCTTCAGCAGGTTGACGTCGACCTCTTCGTCGGGGGCCAGCCCCTTGAGATTGAGCGCGATGCGCACCCGATAGGTCGCCAGCGAACGCCAGAACGAAAACAGCCGGACCATGCAGATCTCCCCTTATTATCTTGCCGCTTGAGCATCGCCTCACTGTGAGCGTCCGTGAAGCAATTCAGACCTCATCCTGAGGAGCGCCCGTAAGGGCGCGTCTCGAAGGAGGGCCGCTTGCTCGTGCGAGTTTGTGGCCATCCTTCGAGGAGGCCGCCCTAGCGGGCGGCCTCCTCAGGATGAGGTTGCAAGGTGTTTTGCGGCACACTCAGCCCTTCTGTCCCCCCGGATCGGCCTTTAATCCCGCCGCCTCGATGCCGGCGATCGCACAGATCTCATCCTTGTCGGAGGTATCGCCCGAAATTCCGACCGCCCCGACTATGTCGCCGCCGGGATTACGGATCAGCACGCCGCCCGGATTGGTGACCACGCGGCCGCCGCTCGCTGCATAGAGTGCGTTGAAGAACTGCGGGGTATTGGCGGCGCGTTCGAACAGCGTGCGCGACCCAAAGCCCATGCCGAGCGCGCCCCATGCCTTGCCGTAGGCAATGTCGTAGCGAAGGATGCCGGATTTGTCCTCGCGCTTGAACGCCACCAGATGGCCGCCGGCGTCAAGCACCGCCACGGTCATCGGCACGAGGTTCATCTCGCGTGCTTTCTTTAGCGCAGCGTCCACAATGGTGCTGGCCTCGGCAAGGGTAACCGTCATGACACCTCCGTAAGCATTATTTGTTTGCCGCACGCGTCGACCAGTAAACCGACATGGCCGCCCCTTCGCCAGTGCCGAGGCCGTGGCGGCTCGCCTCTTCGAAACACGCCAGCGTATCAGCGACCAGCGGCAGCTCGACCCCGCACCTTGCTCCTTCGGCCAGCATGGTGCGCAGGTCCTTGATGCCGTTGTCGAGCGTAAACGTCGCAGGTCCCGGATCTTCGCCCCTGAGCAGATTCACGAGCGCGGGCGCGCGTACCTTCAGGACATTCGGGCCGCCGGAGGTATCAGACATGAGCTCGATCACGCGGCCGGGGTCGAGACCCAAGTGGCGGCAAAGCGCCAGCGCCTCCCCGAGCGCCTGCCAATAAACCATCAGAGGCAGATTGATTGCGAGCTTCATGGTGGCGCCAGAGCCAACCGGCCCGCAATGTTCAAGGCGCCGGCACAATCGATCGAGCAACGGCTTGGCCCGCACCGCAGCCGCCGGTTCCGCTCCCATGAGGCCGATCAGCTTGCCCTGGCGTGCCGGGCCGGTTGAGCCGCCGACCGGACATTCCACGAACGTGGCTCCGGCTGCCCGCACTTTGGAGGCAAGGGCCATTTCCACATGAGGCGCAACCGTACTCATCTCAACGAAAAGCCTGCCATTGACGTCTCCAGCGAGCAGGCCGTTGGGGCGGCCATACACCGCATCGATGGCCGCCGGGTCGGTCAAGATCGTAATGATCGTGTCCGCCGCACCGGCCAGCGCGGCCGCGCTCGACGCGGCAGTTGCGCCGAGCGCTATAAGCGGGTTGCACTTTTCGGCCGAACGGTTCCACACCGTCACTTTGTTCCCGGTCTCGATTAGCCGCTCCGCAATCGCGGTGCCCATATTGCCGAGACCGGCCACGCCCACATTCATGCGATTTCCCCGACCCGAACGCGGCGCACGATAGGCGATCGGCGCATTGGTAGGAAGCCCGTCAGGTCACTTTCGTAATGACAATCACGATGCGGACTGGTGACCCGGCCGAAACTTGGTGCTACGCGTTTTCGATCAGCGCGCGGGCGCGTCGCACCACCGGCTCGTCCACCATGCGGCCCTCGAATTCGAACGCCCCATGGCCGGCCGCCTGCGCTTCATCGGATGCCGCAACCAGCGCCCGCGCATGGTCGAGTTCCGCCTGGGTTGGCGAGAAGGCACGATTAAGGATCGGCACCACAGCCGGATGCACGCAGCTTGCGCCATCGAAGCCATGACGGCGCGCCTCGTGTGCTGATGTCTCGATCCCTGCAAGATCGTTGTAATCCGCGACGGTGCGCAACAGGCCGAACGAACGCACGCCGGCGGCCTTGGCGGCAAGATGCACCACCAGCTTGGGAAACTGCAGCACATCGGGCGTCGGCTCGGCGCCCAGCGCGGTCGCGAGATCCTCGCCGCCGGTGACCAGCGCGAAGACCCGCGGACTGGCGGCCGCGATCGCCCGCGCGTCCAGCACCGCACCAGGGTCTTCGATCATCGGCACCAGCGACGTCGCCTTGCGGCCGACATCCAGCTCGATTTCTTCGAGCAAGTCGGCCAGCGCGGCGATCGCGCGTGCCTCGCGCGCCTTCGGCACCAGCAGGCCGTCTGCGCCCGCCCGGCAAGCCGCTTCGGCATCAAGCCGAATGCGCGCAGGGTCCGAATTGATCCGCACGAATATGATGGCACCGCCGCGCCGCGTCATCGCGACCGCATCGGCGAGCCGCGCCCGCGCCGCATCCTTCTGGGCCGGCGCGACCGCGTCTTCCAGGTCAAGAATGATGGCGTCGGCGCCGCGCTCATGGGCCTTGGCGAGAAATCGCTCGGAACTCACCGGAACATAGAGCAGCGATCGGATGCGCAATGATGACTCCGTTAGAGCATCGGCCAAGTCGTGACGTTGGAGGGGCCGCACAAGCGGCATCCTCCAACATCGCCCCCTGTAGGGGCGACCCTTGTGGTCACCCTATTCGTCGCATCCGGCAACAGGGCGACCACAAGGGCCGCCCCTACATCATCCTTCCGTCGGATCGAGTCCATTGTATTGCTTCCATGACGGTCCGATCACTTCAGATTGGCCGAAGCGAGCGACTAATTGCCCATGCTTTGCGATCGACGATCTCAAGGCGTATGACATCAAAGGCGCACTGCCGATGAAAGGTCAGCCGACGCACCCAGCATTATCGCAGTAGCACGGCGCTCATTCCGGCGCGAGATGCAGTGAGGATCGCATGCAGCATTTCGCTACCATCCGCGCGCGGGCGGCCAAACGAAAGGGTGGTGAGGCCAAACTCATCGCGCTGCTGCCGAAGATCAAAAGCGCTGCGGCGCTTGCCCGAATAAAGGATGATCGGCTGCTGTCGGACATGACAAAACGGATTTTTTCGGCCGGCTTTGCGTGGAGCGTCATCGAAAAAAAGTGGCCGGGCTTTGAAGCGGCGTTCCTCGGCTTCGAGCCTAAACGCCTGCTCGCGCAGCCCGATGAGTTCTGGGAACGCTTGGCAAGCGACCCGCGCATCGTGCGAAATGCCCAGAAAATCGTAGCCGTGCGCGCCAATGCCCGGTTCATTGCCGACGTGGCCGCCGAACATGGAAGTTTTGGCAAGTTTCTCGCGGCATGGCCCGGCGCCGATCAGGTCGGCTTGCTCGACCTGCTGGCAAAACAAGGGGCTCGCCTCGGTGGGCGCACGGGTCAGTTCTTTCTGCGTTTCATCGGCAAGGACTCCTTTGTCCTGTCCATGGATGTCGTCGCGAGCCTGCGCGAAGCCGGCCTCGACATCCCGGAGAACCCGACTTCGAAGAAAGACCTTCGAAAGATACAGGAGCAGTTCAACGCCTGGGCTGCCGAAACCGGCTTACCCTTGACACACCTGTCGCGCATCTGCGCGATGTCGATCGGCGAAAACTACGACGCTGCCACGCTCCAAAGCCGATCCAACATGGCGGAAGGAGATGCCCCTTGATCGAAGTAACGTCGACCAAAGACTGGCTGGGCCGCACACGCCGGGATGAGGACGAGATCACGCTCGGTGCCGTCCAGCGGCTTGCTGCGACGCTCGATCAGGACCCCGCGGCCTTTCGGCGCGGCAGCGAGATGCCGGAAAGCTGGTACGCGATCCTGTTCGGTACGATCGCGCCGGGAAGCACGCTCGCGCCGGACGGTCATCCCGAGACCGGGGATTTTCTGCCCCCGTTCCACGGCACACGGCGGATGTTCGGCGGCAGACGCACAAAATTTGTCACGCCGATGAAGATCGGCGATACCGTGACACGCGTCTCAACGATAACGCGCGCGGAGCCGAAGACTGGCCGCACCGGACCATTCACGCTCGTGACCATTACGCACGAAATCAGCGGGCCGTTGGGCCTCGCCATCACCGAGGAACAGGATGTGGTCTATCGCGCTCCTGTTGAAGCCGGTTCGGCCGCATCGCAGCGAGAGGCCGCGCCGGCGGCCGACAAGCCGTCGTGGTCGAAACCGATCGAGCTCGATCCGGTGCTCGTGTTCCGCTATTCCGCGCTCACCTTCAACGCCCACCGTATCCACTATGACCTGCCCTATGCGCGCGGCGTCGAGGGCTATCCGGCGTTGGTGATGAACGGCGGCCTCACGGCGCTCTTGCTGATCGAGACCGCGCGTCCGCACCTGCCGGGCCCAATCGCCGCTTACGCGGCCCGCGCCATGAGCCCGCTGTTCGTCGGGCAGTGCGTCGCCTTCAATGGCCGGCTCGCCGGCAATACGGCCGTGCTGTGGGCTTCCGGACCGGACGGCGGCCTCGCCTATCGGGTCGAGGTCACGCTCGGGCGCGCGCCCCCTGTTCTATCGTCCCCCGCGGGCCGGGGAGGGTAGGGTGGCCGCTTGCCGGCGTCCGCGTGGTCGACCTTACCACGGTAGTGGTGGGGCCGACCGCGACGCTCTATCTCGCGGACTATGGCTCCTAGCGACGACATAGATGAAATGGTAAGGTCGAAGGTGACGATCGACGGGCGCAGATCTTTGGAAGAGCAATGATGCACCGACACAGTTTTCTCATTGGCACCGGCGCAGCCAGCCCCGTCGGTTGAGAATTACCGATACGGGCGAGCGCGACTTCTCGAATGATGACGTTGCCCGACAAAGTCCGGCTTGATCCGTCGTCAGTCCACCGTCAGGCAGCCGGGCCTAGAATCTGGTTTTGCCGATGACACTCAAAGCCGAGCAACGCCGGGCGCTCGCCATGATCGCGGACGGCGGATTGAATGGATGCACCGAAGCGACCTTGCGTGTGCATGGTTTGAGCATCGCGCTGCTTTCGCATCTTTTCCGTGATGACCTGATAACCATAACAGCCGAGCGGGTCCGTGTCGGTGGGCAGTTGATCGAGGTGGCCAAATTCCGGATCACGGATGCCGGGCGGGCCGCTCTGTCGGCTTGCCGAGATTGAGGTTCAAAGCCGTTGCCGCGTCCGCTCCCGCGCCTTGAGCCGCCAGATGCGAAGCTCAAACGAACCGGAATGGCAATTGATCCTATCGTTGCGGGGTGCCCCTCTTGAGGGATGGCCTCTGTGCGATGCTAGCTTTACGGGCGACACAATCGTTGAATGTCGCTTCTTGGTGTTCGTCGTGGAAATACCACGTGCGTAACATACGGCCGTCGCTTAGCTTCTGAATCTGCGGGTCGGGCAGGAGCCCGAGTTCTTTCGCGCATTCGACGAAGTTCTTCTGGTAGTCCTGCGCTTGCGCTGAGTTAGCGATGATGGCGGCGAAAGCCAGTCCAAACCCAATCTTGCGCATCTCTCCCTCCGACAAGTGGACCCGGCCACAATACCCCAGAAATTCGGGGCTCTAGTGTGCGCCGGCTCACGCGGCTTTTAGAAAATCTTGTCGCCGCCGCATTGCCAACCGAGACAACGCGCTTTCGATACTGGCGCAACTACAGTAAAATGGTCCAGTTGTCCCAGGCAGGTGTTTTGGCTCTCGCGGCGCCCCCGGTGAGTTCCGCGCTTTATTCCGCCGCCGGCGAACTGAGCAGGATGGTGCGGCTGACGATACGTTTGAAACGTGATACAAGCATCCATCAGCGCTGCAGCTTTCAGGGGAACCTCAGATGTTTGCGATATCCCCCGGGCATGTCGTCATCGTGTCCCTTTTTGCCACGCCCTCTTTGATTGCGACCCCCACAGTTGCACAACAGGAGCAAGAACTGCCGTCGGAATGGGCGCTGTGCATCAACGAGGGCAACGTGTATCCTCCCGACATCGCGGCGGATGGCTGTACGGCAGTGATCCGATCCGGCAAGCGGATGCCCCGGGAGCTTGCGGTTGCCTTTACGAATCGCGGACTTGCTTACCGGGCCCTGGGCGACATCGACCGCGCACTTGCAGATTATGACTCGGCCATCAAACTCGACCCCAGCTATGCCATAGCGTTCAACAATCGCGGCGCTGCCCGTCGCGACAAGGGGGAATACGATCGCGCCATCACGGATTACAGCGAGGCAATTCGCATCGATTCCCGCAACGCGGTCGTTTTGACCAATCGCGGCGCTGCTTATCGGGACAAGGGCGATCTCGACCGGGCCATCGCGGATTATAATGAAGCGATTCGCATAAATCCCAAATACGCGCCGGCCTTGACCGGCCGCGGCAACGCTTATCGCGAGAAGGGCGACATCGACCGCGCGGCCGCAGACTACGGCGCGGCCATCGAGGCCGACCCAAGCAATGCGATCGCATTCAACAATCGCGGCGCTGCCTATCTGGTGAAGGGCGATTTCGATCACGCGCTGGTGTATTACTCGGAGGCGATCCGGCTCGATCCCAACTACGCGCTTGCATTCAACAATCGCGGCATGGCGTGGCGGGACAAGGGCGATCTCGATCTCGCGGTCATGGATTTCGGCGAGGCGCTCAGGCTTAATCCACGTTTTGGTGCCGCAATGGTCAACCGGGCCAACGCATTGCGCGACAAAGGGGAGTTCGATCGTGCGCTGGCGGACTACGGCGATGCGATTAGGCTCAATCCAAGAAATACGTTCGCGCTCAGCAGTCGCGGGTTGGCACATCTGCGGCGCGGCGAACTCGACGGCTCGATTGCAGATTTCGACGCTGCGCTCGCTCTCAACCCGAAGCTAGCGGATTCGCTTTATGGACGCGGCATCGCAAAGCGCAAGAAGGGCGATTCGGCTGGCGCCGCTGCCGACGTCGCGGCCGCAAAGGCGCTCCATCCCGGTGTTGCGCAAGAGTTTGCGCTATCCGAGATCCAATAAGCGTCGACGGGCACCGGGCACTGACCGGAGCAGATTTTGATCTGCGGATCCGCTGGCGCCGCGGAAAATCATAACGACGGCCGCCCCCCTGGCGGGGCGGCCGTCGCCCATAAACGCGTCCATCCGCGCAGGGGACTTGTCATTGCGTCTGGTGCGCGTCCTTTCAGCTCTGCTTGGGATGAGGGTGATGAACCGTTGTCGCCGCTGCCGGCTTGGGGCAGTCAGACCAGTATCCGAACCCCTGGTCGTTGCCTGGCGTGGGCTTGAAACAGAGATGTTTGGCCTGGTCTGTTACAGGCCCATAGTTCTGCTCGGCCTTCGCTGTCGTGACAGCCAATCCGGCGCCAAGCAGCATCACAGCGGCGGCGGTCATGATAATTCGCTGCATATTTTCTCTCCTTCATTTTTTTATCGCGATAGGCGCAGAGCCGATGTCGCGCCTCAAGGTACACGAGTTAGCAAGACGAATTGCATGATTTTTATATGAAAACGCATAGTATATTTGTAATTATATATATATTATTTTCATCGAATCAGAGCGTTTCTTTTTCATAACTATCACCTTTGAATATTGATAACTGTTGCGCTTTCGACGGCGCTCTCGCATTGTGCCGGCCTCGGCCACTTGGCCGCTAGTCATTGACATAGAAGAGCAGTACCTCCGAGCCGCCCTGGGGCAGCATATTGGGCCATGACATGAACAGACTGTCCTGGGTGCGCGTCTTGAGGTGAAAGCTGGTGCTGCCGGCGCCGGCTCCGACCTGGATGTGCGCCACTGCAGTGTAGTGGTCCGGGTCGACTTGCTGGAACACGTCGATGGCGCCTGAGCCGGGCGCATAAATGCGCTTTCGCGCCGCATCAAACCATATGTCGTCAACACCCAGGACGCAGGAAAGTGTGGCCACGACCCGGCCGGACTGGGTATCCACCACCGTCAGTCGTCCGGGCTGAAGCGAAGTCGTGAACAGCCGATGATTGGCTTCGTCCAATGCCAGCGCATGAACGTTAGTGTGGCCCGGAATTCTCCACATTGTCACCGCGCCGGTCTTCTGATCGATGACCCCGATCGATTCCTGGTCCGGAAGATTCACGAATATCCGCGGGCCGTCCTTTTCAAGCTGAAATGATTCCGGATGGCTGCCGACCTTGAACTCCTGCAGGCGTTCCATAGCGATCGGATCGACGACCGCCAGGGCGCCGCGCGCGCCGGCGCCATAGCCCACATAAAGGCGCTTTGATAGTGGATCGAAGCGCATGTTGTCGGTATCGGCGTTAGCGCCGAAATCCAACGTTTTGATAAGGGAATAAGATTCCCCGTCGTAAAAACGCAGTTTTCCGGATTGACTCGACACCGCAATGCGATCGACGCCAGGCACGTAGACGGACGCTTGCGGATGTTCGAGACCAGCGATTGTGTACACGCGCTTCCACGAGTTCACGATCTCTACAGTGTCATTGCCGAGTGCCGAGACGATCAACGTGCCGCGCTTGCTGTCCCATCCGTAGTGGTCGATGCGCCCGTAGACGCCCGGCAGGGGGATGCGGGTGCGCAACGACACCAGCGGCGGCTTGCCGCCATCCGCCGGATCGGCGGCATGTTGCGCAGATACCGGGCTGGCCAGCAATGCGAACACGCCGCCACACAGCAATCCGATAAGACTTCTGATTACATTCATCATGACCTCCGATCGCGGCGAGCAGCCCGGCGGCTTGCGGCGCGATGTCCATGCGGCCGGTATCGGCACCGCGCACGATTGCCGCGAGGCGAAGCAGCGGCTCGGTCGCAAGGCCGAACTCCTCCACGATGACATCGAACGTGCAGGCATCGCCGCGATGGCTCCAGAATACCCCTTCGACATCGAAAGGCATCGCGGAAAGCCGTTGGGCGACACCTTCGACCTCGGCCGGAGCGACCAACAGGAACACCGCGCGGGGATCCACGAAGCGGCGGATCGGCCCCGGAACAGGCAATACGATCGACCTTGGGCCGCGCGCGCGTTACCCAGACAGTACGCCCCCTGGTTATCGAGCGGCGGCATCCTCGACGTGGTCACCACGGGGAAGCCGGTCTTGCACCAGTCCTCAAACCCGTGTTCAAGCGCGCCCGCCGGCACGCCGGCATGGCGTAACCACGCAGCCGCGCCTTCACTGAGCTTGGCGCCCTTCTGGCAGATCACGATGGCGGAACGGCTGGCGAAAGCGCCCGCCCAGGCAGAAGGGTCGGCATGCGGCCGACGCATTGAGCTCGGGATCAGAACTGGATTGCTGTTGTAATCGACGTCGGTCCGAACATCGATGAGGGCCGGGCAATGGGGTGTACCGACGAGGAGCGCGAGCTTATCGATGGAGATTGTGGTAATCGAGGGCATGTTGCGTCCTTGGCGTTTTTGAGCGGGACGCGATTCTTCAGCATGTCGCCTCGTTGGGGGGATCGCAGGCCCCCATGGGCCGGAAACTAAGCCCCGAGACCGGATTGCCAAGTGCGAGCGCCCTTGCTGGGCTCTTGCCGACGGTCGGCCGCAAGCGCACATTGCTCGGATAACGGGACAGGGCGTGACGGAATTGGGACGGTAACGCTAGACGGTAACGCTAGACGGTAACGCTATTTGAGCGATCGATGCTGTGCGCCATTGACACATGCGATGCCCCGGCGCGACAGTATATAGTTGCCTGGACCAAAACTCATGTCCTTGGCTTGCACGTTCGACTGAATGCGTTGGGTTCGAACAAACTTGCGGCGTGGATCGTGGTGCGCACTGCTCGCCATGGCGATCCAAATCATTGTGTCGTTTGGGCACGCGCACCGCATTGACGGTTTCCGCCAGGGCGAGTTATTGGCGCTAGTAACTGCCGGAATAGATGGTAAATCCACCGTCGAGCCCAGCGACTCAGCGTCGAAGCCGATCGGACTGCCGTTCGAATACTGCGCAATTTGCGTGGTCATTAAAATGGGGGCCTCCACGATGCCGGCAGAGGCGCCGGCATACGGTATACCTATCGACGTCAGCTGGGTACGATTCTCATCCCGCACCGAAGCCGCGGCCTCGACATCCGGGCATCTCCTTTTCCAGGCACGAGCACCCCCGTCCGCCTGACATCATTGATTGAACGGCCTCTGGCGTCCCCAAACTGTATGGCGTGACGTCGCCCGCGCGACAATCCTGTGCACCCGCCATCCACGATGGGGAACCGGCCTTAACAGAGCCCGGGGCCACGGCATGACGTCATCCTCGATTGGGAATAGCCGAGATGGCGCAAACTCAGGTTTCAGACGGCAGTAAATACGCGCAGTCCAGGCACCCGTGGACGCGCACATGGATGATATTTGCGGTGATCGCCCCGTCGGCGGCTCTCGCGATCGGCATGTTCAGGATCGGCGCCTATCAGTCTGCGATGGATGCCGCCCGTTCCGCCATAAATGCAGCTACCAGCCGCGCGCCCGCTGTTGCGTTGCAGCAAGAAAGCCCGATGCTGGTCCGGGAGGGGGCCAACATCAGCGTTCCGGAAGAGTCTCCTTTGAGGGGCAAGCTTACAGTCGCCCCCGTCGGCCAACAGGAAATCCAGCGCAAGCTGGTATTGCCGGCCGTGGTGGAAGCCGACCCCGCCCGCACCGTCAAGGTCCTCCCACCCGTAACTGGCCGGGTAACCGACCTCAAGGTTCAACTCGGGGAACGCGTCGAGCAGGGCCAGGAGCTTGCAGTGATCGACTCCGGCGACCTCGCGCTGGCCTATTCCGACATCGAAAAAGCGAAGTCCGTACGGACGCTCACCAAAGCCGCACTCGATCGGCAATTGGCCCTGGAGAAAGCCGGCGGGACGGCAATTAAGGACCGCGAGCAGGCGCAGAGCGATTACAATCAGGCCATCGCAGAGCTGGAACGAGCCGAAGTGCGACTGCGCGCCATGGGCGTGCCCGAGCACCAACAAAAAGAGCAATCGCGGCTCCTGTCCATCAAGGCACCGGTGTCCGGCAGCGTGATCGACCTGCAGGTAGCCCGGGGAGCATATCTCAACGATCCTACCGCCGCGATCATGACGATTGCGAACCTCGGCACGGTCTGGGTCACCGCAAACGTGCCGGAGAGGGATACAGCGCTGGTCACGAAGGGGCAGGACGTCGACGTCGTCCTCGCCGCCTATCCGGGCGAAGTCTTCGCCAGCAAGGTCCTTTTCATCAGTGACGTTCTCGATCCCGATACGCGCCGCACCAAGGTCCGGATCGCCTTCGACAATCCCGACATCAGGCTGAAGCCGAACATGTTCGCCGACGCCACCTTCGTGGCCCCGAAGCAGATGGTGGATGTCGTCCCGACCTCGGCGTTGGTCCTCAAGAACGAATCCGATCAGGTGTTCGTCGAGGTGGCGCCATGGACGTTTGAGGCGCGTACCGTGGAAGTCGGTTTCCAGCAGGGCGACCAAGCCGTTATCAAGAGCGGCCTCAAGGCCAGCGAACGCATCGTCGTAAAGGGCGGAGTGCTTCTTAATGATTGACTGGTTCGTCGCCTATGCGCTGCGCAAGCGTCTCGTGGTGGCGATGATTTGCGTCTTCGTCGCCATCTATGGCTACTATTCCTGGACCCAGCTTGCGATCGAAGCTTACCCGGACATCGCCGACACGAGCGCGCAAGTCGTCACCCAGGCGCCCGGCATGGCGGCCGAGGAGGTCGAGCAGCGCATCACCATCCCGCTTGAGCGCGAACTCAACGGAACGCCGGGCTTGCTGTTCATGCGTTCCAAGAGCACGTTCGGATTGTCGCTGATCACCATCGTGTTCCGCGATGGCATCGAAACCTACTGGTCCCGCCAGCGCATCAATGAGCGCATCCAGAACGTCACGCTGCCGCCGGGCATTACGGCGGGGCTCGACCCGGTGACGTCGCCCACCGGCCAGATCTTCTACTATACGGTCGAATCCCATACCAAGGGTCAGCGCGAGCTTTCGGAGATTCAGCGTTGGATTGTCATTCCGGCACTGAAGCAGGTGCCGGGCGTCGCTGACGTTTCGAACTTCGGCGGCATCACCACACAATTCCAGCTCGAGCTCGATCCGCAGCAGCTCATGCGCTTCAACCTGTCGCTGGCCAACGTTGAGGCCGCCATCAACGCCAACAGCAACAGCGCCGGGGGTAGCGTGGTGGGGCGCGGCGATCTCGGCTTCGTCATCCGCGCGATCGGCATGGTTCAAACGCTTGAGGATATGGGCGCCATCGTGGTCACGCAGCGCAACGGCACGCCGATCTTGCTGCGCGATCTCGGCCGGCTCAAGCTCGCCAACCTGGAGCGGCACGGCATCGTCGGCAAGAACCACCGGAACGATGTCATCGAAGGCACCGTCCTGCTGCTGAAAGACGACAACCCGTCACGGGTTTTGGCGGGCGTTCACGCAAAGGTCACCGAGCTCAACGAGCGGCTGGCGGCAGACGATGTGCAGATCGTGCCTTATTACGACCGCTCGGATCTCGTCGACCAGACGATCAGCAAGGTCTCGCATACCATTTTGCAGGGCATCGGCCTAGTTTTCATTGTGCTCATCCTCTTCCTCGGCAGTCCGCGCAGCGCCCTGATCGTCGGCATCACCATTCCGTTCGCGATGGTCACGGTCTTCGTCCTGATGAATCTTTTCAAGATTCCGGCGAACCTGTTGTCCCTCGGCGCAATCGATTTCGGCATCATCGTCGATGCCGCCATCGTGGTGACGGACGCGATTTTGCGGCGCCGCGAGGCGAAAGCCGGTGAGCCGCTGACCGAGGATGATGCCCGCGCTGCCGCCCATCAGGTGGCGCGGCCGATCTTCTTCGCAACGCTGATCATCATCACCGCCTACCTGCCGCTGTTCGCGTTCCAACGGATCGAGGCGAAGTTGTTCTATCCGATGATCTATGCGGTCGGATTTGCGCAGTTCGGCGCGCTGCTGCTGGCGCTGGCGCTGGTGCCCGGCCTCGCCTATCTCGCATATCGCAGGCCGCGGCGTATTTTCCGCAATTACGTCCTCGGCTGGATCGAAGCCGGATATCAACGAATGCTGCAAGGCTCGCTGCGGCGGCCCGGCATCGCCTACCTGATGGCTGCCGGAGCCGCCGCGACAGTGGTCTGGCTCGGCATCACCGTCTCGCGCGAATTCCTACCGGAGCTCGACGAAGGCGGCCTCTTTCTCCACGGAGAGATGGTCGGGGGAATCTCTCTTGCGAAAGCGAGTGAGATGGATGCGGATTTGCGCAAAGCCGTCCTGGAGTTCCCCGAGGTATCAACCATCGTCAACCATATTGGTCGCAACGATGACGGCACCGATCCCAATACGCCCTCGCATCTCGAAGCCCTTATCGTGCTTCATCCCTATGACACCTGGCCGGCGGGAGAGACCAAGCAGGATCTCATCCGCCGCATGAAGGCGCGACTCGCCGAGCTTCCAGGCTACGAACTCGCCTTCAGCCAACCCATCCTCGACAGCATCAAGGACAAGATCTTCGAGCCGCACAGCCAGCTGGCGGTAAAAATATTCGGCGATGATTTCAATGAACTGCGCCGCATCGGCAAAGACATCGCCAGGGTGCTCAAGGAAACGCCCGGCACCAGCGACGTGCTGGTCGATGACCGGCCGCCGCTGGCGCAGATCACCATCACGGTCGATCGCGAGGCGGCGGCGCGCTACGGCATCAATGTCGCGGACATTACCGATCTCATCCAGACCGGCATCGGCGGCGGAGCCGTGAGCCAGGTCTTCATTGGCGAGCGCCGATACGATACCACCGTCCGTTTTCCCGAAGCGGTTCGCAACAATCCGGAGGCGATCGGCCGGCTGCTGCTCACATCGAGCGGCGGCGCGCTTGTCCCTCTCTCGCAGGTCGCGCGCATCAAATTGCAGCAAGGTGAAAGCACGATCAATCGCGATATGAATCGCCGCTACCTGATGGTGAAGCTCGATTCCGCGGGCCGCAGCCTCCCGGCCCTTCTGGCGGACGCCAAGCGGGCTGTCGCCGAGAAGGTTTCATTCGATCCGAAACGCTATCGCATCGAATGGATCGGGCATTTCGAGGACGAGCAACGGGCGGAAGCGCGCTTCGGCCTGATCCTTGTGCTGATTCTGGGGCTCATGATCGTTCTGCTTTACGCCGAATTCGGCCTGCTGCGCCAGGTAGCGCTCGTTCTCGGCGTCGTTCCGCTGGCAACGCTCGGCGGGCTGATCGCGCTGCATCTCACCGGCGTCACCCTCAATGTGGCATCCGGGGTTGGCTTCATTGCGCTGTTCGGGGTTGCCGTCATGAACGGGGTCATCATGGTGGCCAACCTCAATCGGGTTCGCGATCTCGGCGTTCCGCTGATGGAGGCGGTAGTGACCGGCGCCACCGAGCGCCTGCGCCCCGTCCTCATGACCGCGACCGTGGCAACGGTCGGCATGCTGCCGGCCGCCATGGCAACCGGCGTAGGCAGCGACGTGCAGCGCAGCCTCGGCACCGTGGTGGCGGGCGGGCTCGTGATGGCGACGCTGATGACCTTGTTCCTGCTGCCGACGTTCTACTTCGTCATCGAGAGGCTGGCGGCGCGACTTGCTGAGGCGCGTGGGGGCGAGGCCGCGCAGGTGTCGGCATAGAGCGGATTCCGCTGACCTTCATCCATCGTCATTGCTTGGAGCGTCATTGGCCAGATACGAGTTAACGTATTGTTAACCTTCTTGGACTTAGAGGTGGGCCACATCGAAGGCTTGTGGAGGGTCGAATGTCTAACGTCCAAAAATTGGACGTCAACGTTGCTCTCGGGTTTGTTGGCCGGTTGTCAGGCACGCTTCGCCGCATCAAACAAGTTCGCGAGACTTGGAAGGTCAGCGGTTGGGGCTTCAAAGCTTCACGCGAGCGGGTCGAGATCGACTCAGAGATAGCGGAGGCGGATCGCAATGACCGGGCGTGAGCTAAGGGCTTGGCGTGAAAAGATCGGCTGGACACAAGTGGATCTGATGGTTGAGCTTGAGGTCAAATCACGCCAAACGATGAGCACGTGGGAACGCGCCGAAAAGATTCCGCGTGTGGTAGAACTGGCAATCACTGCGCTCGACCAAATCGAGGCTTCACGCAAACGATCCGGGTTCGAACGGCAGTTCACACCCGAGAGCATCGCCAATCGTCATGTAGCTCAAGGCGCGAAATATTTCGGTATCATCGGTGGAGGCTACAAAGGCAAGAGTTCCTACGCCAGTGATGCCTCCCCAAGCAGACCTTGGACAACGCAACCGAACCGAACAGAACCGCTTCCTCCGAGAGAGCGCTAGAAGAATTCACGCAATGTGCCAAGGGATTTCCCAGGGGCGAATGGAGTTGGCAGGTAGCGCGCCCAGGCGGCTCGATCTAGCCCTTCGGCTCATCACTCCGCTCGATCACCCTCGCCCTACACCGATAATCGATCCGTTCCCGCGCATACATTCGCCTTGCAGTCTTATACGCCGCACGGCCGACGAGAAGGTCCGCGGTGCGGACAATGTCACCCAAAATATTTAGCTGGCGTAGCCTGGGAACAAGTCGCGGTGTTTCGAATTGGCTTGGCAGCAGTGTCACAATGTCGAGCGGCCGACATGTCCGATGACTCCGATCGAACGCAACACCGCAAGTCAGAGCTGTCCGCGGCCTCGAACACCAACTCACATCACCGGGCCGTTCGAAGGACGATTGGAAGAGAGCTGCGAGCAATGTATCAGCTGCCGCGAGAACTACCGCATAGAATACTTACGCTTCTGATGCAACTGAACGCCAAGCTTGGCCGGAAGAAACGATAGCCTGCCTCTCGAGCGAGGCCGAATACATCGGGCGTGCGCGCGGCAAAGAGAAGGTTTGCGCGCTAAAGGTCAAACTTGGATTGGAAATCGCAGCCGACGATATTCGAATAGGTATGTCCAAGCGCGCATTTGCGCTCACCTCTATCGTTTGCTCTATGACGAAGTTGCAACCCGTAGAGAGCAGCTGAGCACTGATGATATTGGAAAATGCTGGCGGGCCTGCCCGGAACTCCGCACTACCAATTCGCGTTTAAGGTACATGAGAGTAGCGATCGCACTTCTCTTGGCAGCTGCGGCAGGATCGTCGAGCTTCGCTCAAGCGCCGCGGAACCACGGAGACGCTCAGCCCCAATACAGTTCGCCCCGGCCCAGTCCTGGCGAGTTAAGCCGTTGCAGGCTGCCGAAACGCATCTTGAACGCCGCTTCCAGAGAAGCATGTAAGCGTGGCGGCGCGGGTTGACGCTCCCCAAGCCCCCAACCAGCGGGTTGTGATCGAAGACGCATTGGGGCGACAAAGCCTGTCAGCATCAGCCCGGCCCCGAAAGTAGGGCGATAGCTCGACTGTGGCAGAGTTCAAGACGCGCCGCGAGTTCCTTCAGTGTGCTGTCTCGAGGAAAGCCCGCACCATGGTGATCGTGGCTGTGGGATTCTCCTCCATGATCCAATGACCGGAATCCGGGATCACTCCTTCACTCACATTGGTGGCCGCAAAGCGCATGATTTCCGCCATCGTTCTGCCGAAGGACTTCTCGCCGCCGATGGCCAACACTGGCATGGCAAGCTTGCCTTTTGCCAGGAACGCCCTGTTATCCATGGCATCCTGGTCGAAAGCGGCGAATTGCATAAAACCGGAATGCATTGCGCCCGGCATCGCGTAGAACTGGGCATAGTGGTTGCGAGCGGCCTCTCCGAACCGGCTCGGCGTAGCAGAAAATTCATTCCAGAAGCGATCGAGATAGATGCGCTCGCGGCCCGCGACCAGCCTCTCCATGTCCGGCCCACCGAAGCGGAAATGCCACAGCAGAGGATTTTTGAGGATTTCTTCCCACGGCCCGATGCCCGGCAAAGGCGCATCGATCAGAACAAAGCGCGTGACGCGCTTAGGATACTGCGCGGCAAAAGCGTAGCCCACCATGTTGCCAATATCGTGCGTGACGAGGTCCGCACCGTCGATTTTCAGCCTGTCGAGTACCCCGGCCACGTCGACAGCTTGAGTCTTTTTATCGAAGCCTCCGGCGGGCTTCGCGGAAAGTCCCATCCCACGCAGGTCAGGCACCACTACGGTGCGGTCGCGTGCGAGGTCCATCGCCATGGGCGCCCACATGTCGCCCGTCTCGCCATAGCCGTGCAGCAAAACGACCGCAGGCCCGCTGCCGCCCGAGCGCACATGGATAGTGGTGCCGTTGGTTTCTATGTCTCTCGCGCGGAATTCTGGCGGAAACTCGAAAGCGTGCATAGCGATCTCCACTAAAGTTGCTGGATTGCGAACCTGCCGATAACGAAGCTGGCACCCTTGCCCTCCCGCCTATCACATTTTTCCTCCCCCGGGCGCGGCAGACGACATCGCGCGGCTGACCAAGGGCGCGTTCTATTTCTCGAACGCTTTCGTCAGTGGTTACGAGCGCCCTTTACGACTTTGCACGACCGACACGCCATCTTGTGAAGTTCGCCGATGGGTGTGCAATCGGCAAGGCGCTGAAATAGGGCGCTGTGATCGCGGCGGTGAAGCGAAGTAGTCACAGCCGAATGCGATGTCGCGGGAGCGAATCCGAAATCAATTTACGGAAAAGATGCTTCCCTCCTGAATACGACACGTGGGGTATACCGCTTCTATCGATTGAATTTCCGTTCTGGCGCCCTCTCGAAGTATGTTTTCTGGGCCGCCGGGCTTCCCAAATATCATCTTGAGCGAACACGTTTGATAGTCCTTGTCAAAATCAACGATCATCCGACGCATGCCATTGCCAATTTCGCGGTAGCCCACAAGAGACTTTCCCTCCGCACGCCATTCTATTTCTTTTCTGTCAGGTGAATCGGAGACCTCAGTGGATCTGGCCACGCGGTTGTATTCGCCGTACGAGGTCTTTTCGGTGAATATGCGGCCTTTGCTGCTGATGTACACTCTCAGCATTGCAGAGTTGGCGAATTGTTTGGTCCATCCGGTCGCCAAGTCCCTCCGAGCCTGATTTGTCTGCCAGGTCAGGGCGAGAGATTTTCCCAGCAACTGTGTCGGCGCCCTGAAGTCTGCATTGGCCCCCAGCGGAGTCATTGCCCACAAGGAAAGACAGATCAGGACGGTGGCCGCACGCCTAGTCCTCATGTCACCCTCTTCGACGTTCCCAGAATGATCCCAGGACCACACATTCGGCGGTCGGGCTGATACCCTCAAAAAAATTCGTGGCGTATTTCAAAGCGTCGCGCAACCTTGCTGCCAAACGTTTGTTCAGCCCGCGGGGTGGAAAAAGGATCATCGCTCGTAGAGCTACGGCGCAACAATGAGCGTGCGCCCGGGCCGCAACGGCGACGACTGGGCGCACGCGCGGCCCTGTCGTCGCGATCCCGAATACTGAAGGCGGCCATGGCCTAAGGAGTGTAGGTACTCCTCGGAGCGGTTATTAGCGGCCAGACAACCCCCTCCTCGGCGGTCCATTCCAAGGCCCTGGCCTCGTCATTGGCGATGATGATCCGCTTGGCGATGCCCCGCGCGATCACCCCATAGGCGGCAGCGATCGCCAGCCTCTTGCTCACGGTCTCTAACTCTTCGTGGTGTTCGCCCGAGGCATCCCACCAACTCAGACTGAATTGCTTTGGTCGGAATTGCTTTGGTCGATCCCCATCCATTGCTTCCTCCTTTCCGGCCAGCAACAATCCTACAGAATTCGTGTTTGCGCCTCGCTCGGCGCGAAGTGCTATACAAGGCGCACTTCGGTAAAGCCCTCATCGGTTCCCCCTCCTAAAAGCCGATCGGGCTTTACCACCTGTACACAAGTGGCCCCGACCTCTTGGGGGCTGGGGGGCTGAGTAAAGAGGTCGGGGGCCTGCTCGCGTTGTACGAGCAAGCGAAAATCTACCTGTCCTTGTGGCCCTGCGGATATCTATGAGGGCTATAGGGGATTGCTTTGATTCGGGCCGCCGAAAGTCGGGTAAACTCAAAAATGCAGGTGCGACATCATTCGCAATGATGCGGTTGGAGTTCGAATCCACTCTTGCGGAAATCACTGCGATTCTTGCGGAAATCACTGCGATCGTCACAGCGAATAGGCAACCGCCACAGCACTGATGAATAAAAGCAATCGCCAATCACGTGAAACGCTTCTGCGATGAAGGTTATCGTGGCAGCTGCAACCGCTTATTGCTGCCGCTTCCCAGACCCCAGCTCTTCCATCTGCGCAGTTTTAATTGGTCCTTATCGAGCCGCCAAATGTGGCCGCGGAGGGTTTACGGCTGAAGGAACGCTCTGCCTGAGCCGGCGTTGAATCATTGCGTGGCGGCTGATCCTCGCAGGGATCGTGCACGTGCCCGGTCTGTCCCGGTCACCCGAAGACCAGGGTCCACCTACAGCAGCACAAACTCCGAATGCGTACCCAGCAGGAGTCTGGTCATCAACCACAGACCGGCCATTCCATTGTCGAGCGCGATCCTGCTGACCGTCGCAATCGGTATGGCGTCTGCGCGATCTGCCGGAGGCGACGTCCCTAATCTTAACGTCGACTCAAGCTGCCGTCAGGCTACGGCTCAAACTGCTGCGGCGTGCCGCAACGACGAGCAGACGGCACGCAAGAAACTTGTTGAGGCCTGGTCCGGCTTTAACGCGGAGGACAAGGCAAGGTGCAGCAGTGAAACGAAGACGGATGCTGTCCTGTCGAGCTACATCGTGCTGCTGACCTGCCTTGAGATCGGTGCCGATGCGCGGAAAGTTCAGCTGCCTATGTGAAGATGCGCGCCCCGTATGGGGCCGCACGGCAGTGTTGACCAACTCTCCGCCGTCATTCCCGAGAAAGCGGAATCCAGTATTCCGCGGCGTTGCCGGGGGTACTGGGTCGCCCGCCTTTCGCGGGCGACGACAAGCTTTGCGATTCAATCCGAACGACATCCGCTGGTTAGTTGCGTCAAGCGTTCCCAAAGAAAGGAACACCAAACGTTGGCGTAACCGAGTTTTGTTACCCCTGGCCACAGAAGAACGCTTGGCATTCGCTTATCGCACAACCGCCGTACACTGCAGGTCGGCCCCGATGGTCAACGGACCCGTGTACGATGTCTTGAGTTCGCTGATGGCGGCATCAAGATCGAACTGGCCGATGTGACTGACGATCAGGCGTCCGACGCCGGCCTCGCGGGCGATGCGGCCCACGACCGCGGGTGCGGCGTGAAGCGGGCTGGTGGCGCCTGCAGCGATCGCGAGATGCATAGTCAGCACACTGGCGTTGCGGGCGAAATCGACGAATTTCGGATCGGTGCCGTTTTGATCGGAGCTGAAGACGACCGATCCATCCCGCGTTTCGACGCGGTAGGCAAGGGTCGGCATGTTCGCATGGGGTATTCCGAACGCCGTCACGGTCAGGTCGGAGCCCTCGAACACGGTTGAGGGCACCGCTTTCGTCACATCGACGACGCTGACGTTAAGACGCACGCCGTTGCCGCGCGCAGCGCCGAGCGTGGCGCCCAGCACCTGAAACGCGCCATTCTTTTCGTCGAACAGCCGTGTGAGGAACGTCGCAAAATCCGGCGCCACGTCGTTGCCGGCCGGCCCCCCCACGCTGTTGCCGGACGGCCCGACGATGGGCAGCGGTTCCTTGCGCAGCTGATGGCTGAGCCACAGGAATGCCGGCAGGTCGGAGACGTGGTCCGGATGCAGATGGCTGATGGCGAGCAGCGCGAGATCGCTCACCTTGGCCTGCGACTGGCCGAAGCGCAGATAGCTCCCGCCGCCGAGGTCGACAAGCATTCTGGCCTGGCCGCCGATCCAAAGCACGTAGCTTGCTGATGCCCGCTCGCGGTTGATGGCAGGGCCGCCGGACCCCAGAATTTGCACGGTCGCGGGCCCCGGCGCGCAGCTTTGCGCCGACGCGCCAGATGGGTAGGCAAGAACGGCCATGCCGCACATGAGAAGGGTTCGGAAAAGTCTGATCATGCGTGCGCCTCCGATATTCATGCTCGCCCCTGCAAATCAGAAATCGGGCTGGGTGGCCTCAGCTAGCGGCACCAGGCCGTGATTGAAGAAATCGCCATTGTTCTCGTTGCACGTGACAGGCAGGAGCGGCCCGTTTTCGACGCGGCGCCAGCGCTGCACCGCCGTCCAGGGCATCGTAAAGGCGCCTGGGTCCTCGACAAACATCGAAACGTCCACCGTCTGGGCGTCGGCTGCGAGCTTCCAGCGCTCCACCACATGGAGCTGGTCGGTATGCGGCGTGCGGTAGTTATCGATGTAGGACTTGGGCGAAATGCCGATCGTGTCGATGACCAGGGTATCGCCGTCCTCGTAGTGGCCGACCGATTCGCCGTACCAGGAAGGCCTCACGTCCTTCGAATGCGGAACGTTGAGATAGATGCGGCGAATCTCCGGTCCACCCTGGTTGATGACCACGACCTTCTCGGGCATCTGATAGAAGTAGAACGGCTCGACCAGCGAATAAGCGTTGAAGCCCGGCACACCGACGGGCCAGCAGCGTTCGCGCGCGCGAAACGGAACCTTTCCGGCCAGGACCTCGTCATTTGCCTTCTTCATCGATGGGATGGTCCAGGGCTGCAGGATCGGATTGGACAGATCGGCCACCCGATAGGTCGACTGCCTGCCGCTGCCGTTCGGTACGTAGGGATGGGCCTTGTCAAAAGTGACGGGACCCGGCCCGCCGGTCGGCGGCGGAAGCAGATCGTCCACCCCGAATGTGCGGTCGAGCACCCAGCCGGTTTTGTCGGTCGGGGCGAAATCCGGAATGACCTGATTTTTCGCGCCATCCGCAGCCAAGGCAGCGCCGGCCGCGCAGAGAACACCCGTCACCAAACAGAGCGAACCAAACCGTGACATCGTCATCTCCTCTTTAAAAGCAGACTTCGCGGACTGCGGGATCGGAAGGGCGTCATTGCCGAAAATCGGAGTATTGTCTGGGCACAGCGTAATTCCTCATGCGCCGCCGCTTCAAAGTGAGATTTTGGCACGCAATGCTGCTTCCCGTTTAGTCCCCGTGTCCGAATTACAACACTCCACAATATTCGCTTTGACGCCACGGTTCCGCCCACGGATTAGCCACGATTGATTGTAGCTCGACACGCGCGGAAACGCATGCAACGTGGGGGACTTTCGCATGTGCCCATTCTGTCGTGGAACAACAAAACTCATCCGCGTAGGCGGACTTCCGATGCTCAGCACTTATCAGTGCCTTGATTGTGGAGAGGTGACGACTCCCGAGGAGGGGAGCAAGTTGGAGTCATATTTTGAGTGGCTGATGTCCATGACGAAATCAAAGCGAGTTGCTGCTTTCTGATCAAGACCTTAGGAGGCCGGTGTAGCCCCGACCTCGGGGGGCTGGGGCGAGGTCGGGGCCTGCATCTATGTTGATCTTCAACCATTCGAACACGATCACAGAAAATTCTCGCAGAACGGCACTGTGAGGGCCGAATACTTGGCGGATAGGCGCCGACGATTATGTGCGACCACGTGTTGATGGCCGCAGCGGCAGCCCAGTGAACGAGCCATCGCCTGCGCGATGTTCCTTATAGGGCCCCAGCTCGAAGGGTCGGAATCACGACATTCCACAATGTTTTCTGATAGCTGCCGCTCCGGAACTGCCAGGATTGGGGCAGCGGGCGTTTTTTCTTTAGTGATAAGGTACGCGTGAGCGAATCGGCTGGCATCGGCTAGATGGTACTCGTGTCGGATTCACGGTTCCGTGACAAGTCCGCTTTGCCGCCCAGCGCTCTCAAATGGGCGCGCCGCGGCAGCTGATCAAAAGGAGGCTACATGTCGAAATTGCACCCGTCCATCAGTGGGTTGAGCATTCTCCTGGCATTGGGGCTTGGACTCTGGGAATACTATTTCTTCTTCTACGGGGGAAACCGGACGGGTCCGCTCGGGTGGTTCACGCCAGACCGGTTGGGCTTCAATCTGGCCTGGCTGGTTCTCATCTATATTTCGTTCCAGCTTCTCTCAATCCCCTTTGCGCTGCGCGCGACCAGAGAACGGTTCATCGGCGTCGTGGACGGAATGGCATCTGTGGTGCCGCTTGGGATCACAGTCATTGTGATATTCGGCAAACCGGAGTTGTTGGGAACACCGGACCGGTGGGAGGCGGCGTTCCTGCTGCTGTTCACGGCGGCGGTCGATCTGTTTGGCGGATACATGATCAATCTCTCTCTGAGCCGAAGGATGATGGACGTGTTGGGTTCGACTTGAGCCGAGCGACGTTGGAGGTGTCGGCAAGGTCGCCCCCAAAGGCGCGCTAAAATTCATTCCACGGCAGTCGTTCGGCAGCACACATCGCTGTTGTGGCAGCGCCGAGAATGGGCACGGCACGAGACGACCCGATCTTCCGCAACGCCCTCATGTAGATGTCGCTGGTAACAGTCAGCCAAGTCGAATCGTATTCATGAACGGACCCATGAGCGAAGATGAATAATCGGGCCGATGCGTCCGCAAAATTTCTCCGTCAGAAGGCGACCTTATCGCCGCCTTTCAGTGAAAGGATTTGCCGCGCTTCGTCCGGGCTTGCGATTTCGAGCCCCAGTCCTTCGATGATCTGGCGCGCCAGGCGGACCTGCTGGGCGTTCGATTCGGCGAGCTTGCCGGGGCCGATCCACAGCGAATCCTCCAGCCCCACCCGCACATTGCCCCCCATCGACGCCGACATGGCGGCGATCGGCATCTGGTTGCGTCCGGCACCCAGCACAGACCATCGGTAATTCTCGCGCCCGAGCAGCCGATCGGCGGTGCGGCGCATATGCATCACATCTTCCGGATGGGTCCCAATCCCACCCAGGATGCCGAACACAGACTGCACGAACAGCGGCGGCTTCACGAGGCCGCGTTCAAGGAAATGTGCCAGGTTGTAGAGGTGGCTGACGTCGTAGCATTCGAACTCGAACCGGGTGTCGTTGTTCTGGCAGGTCTTCAGGACGAATTCGATGTCCCGGAAGGTATTGCGAAAGATGAGATCGCGGGTCCCTTCCAGATAAGGCTGCTCCCAGTCGAACTTGAAAGTCTTGTAGCGCTTGAGCATCGGGAACAAGGCGAAATTCATCGAGCCCATGTTGAGGCTCGCGACCTCGGGCTTGAACACCTCGGCGGGCCTTACCCGCTCTTCGACCCGCATAGTTGGCGAGCCGCCCGTGGTCAGGTTCACGACCGCATTGCACCGCTGTTTGATGATGGGCAGGAACGGAGCGAATGCTTCCGGCCGCTGGTCCGGCTTGCCGGTCTTCGGATCGCGGGCATGCAGATGCACGATCGCAGCGCCGGCCTCTGCGGCGCCGATGGCAGCTTCGGCGATCTCCTGCGGGGTGATCGGCAGATAGGGCGACATTGTGGGAGTATGGATCGCGCCCGTGACGGCGCAGGTAACGATGACCTTGTTGGATGTCGCCATGGTGAACTTTCCCCTGGGGCAGATTTCCGGTTGAATCCGGAGGGCAGCAATTGCGCTGGTTGCTTCCCCTCCCTTGCCTCCCACACCAGCGGGGGAGGGTAGGGGAACGGCGCGTCAGCAAATTTTTTTGTGCGCCTAACCGCTTCGAGTTTCGCAAGAAAATGCGCCATGCCCCGCGGCGGGTCAACATTTTCAAAAAAACTTTGAACCCTGCGGCGTGCCCCAAACACCAATGTACGTCGGCGAACACTCCCTCGGCCGACACCCAAAGGACGTTTCCTATATCCGATCGATGCTGCGCCCCCCATCCACCCTGCATCGATCTGATAGACCCGCCCGGGCATCCCCTGCCCGGGCGGGCACATTTTTGGCCTAGGCCGTAGGGCGGGTTTAGCCGAAGGCGTAACCCGCGTGGGCGTGTGCGATGGGCGGATTATACTTTCGCTAATCCGCCCCACGACTTCACGGCGGTACTGTGCCTTTGTGTAGACGCTTGAGGAGAGCGTCCCAATCACGCATTGTGATGTGTCCGCGGGCAGAGCGGGTTCCGGTCGGAGTTTCATAATGAAAAAAGGGCTGCGGTCGCGGCTTGCCCAATATGGCGATGAGGAATTCGCGCTGTTCCTGCGCCGCGGTTTCCTCAAAGGGGCGGGTTTCACCGACGAGGCGCTCGATCGCCCCATCGTCGGCATTCTGTCTACCGCGTCGGACTTCAATCCCTGCCATGCCACCGCCGGCCGGCTGGCCGACGCCGTGGCCCGCGGCGTGCGGCTGGCAGGTGCGCTGCCCTTCGTGTTCCCCACTGTTTCGCTGCACGAAGCGTTCTCGTTTCCGACCTCCATGCTGCTGCGCAATCTGATGGCAATGGATGTCGAGGAAATGGTGCGGGCATTACCCCTTGATGCAGTGGTGTTGATCGGCGGCTGCGACAAGACCATCCCGGCCGAGCTAATGGGCACCATCAGCGCCGACATGCCGGCTATCGTGTTGCCCGTCGGTTCCATGCTGGCGGGCCGGCACGAAGGCGCCCGCCTCGGTGCCTGCACGGATTGCCGGCGGCTATGGGCCGCGTTCCGGGCCGGCAAGCTCGCGCGGGCTGATCTCGATCGCGCCCATGAACAGTTGATGCCGACCGCCGGCACCTGCATGGTGATGGGCACAGCCTCAACGATGGCGTGCCTCGCGGAGACCCTGGGATTTACCCTCCCCGGCGCTGCCACAGCCCCGGCCGTCTCGTCCGACCGCGTCCGCATCGCCGAGGCGACCGGCAAGCGTGCCGCCGAAATGGCCGTAACGGGCGGGCCGACGCCGCGCCAGATCATCAGTCGGGCGTCGCTGCGTAATGCGTCGGTGGTCCTCCAGGCGATGAGCGGTTCCACCAATGCGCTGGTGCATCTCGCGGCCATCGCCGGCCGCGCCGGCCTGTCCTACGATCTTGCGGAGCTCGATGCGGTTGGCCGCGAAACGCCGGTGCTGCTCAACCTGAAGCCGGCGGGAAATTTCTTCATGGAGGATTTCCACGCGGGCGGCAGCCTCCCGGCATTGTGGCGACGGCTGCAAGACGGCCTCGACCTTTCGGCCCCGACCGTGAATGGCGAATCCATCGGAGACATTGTGGCGCGCTGGCCAGCCTGGGTAGACGACGACATAGTGCGACCCCTCGATCGCCCGATCTGCCCGAGCGAAGCGATCGCCATCCTCACCGGCAATCTGGCGCCCGATGGCGGTGCCATCAAACTCGCCGCCGCGACGCCGAAACTCTGCAATCATCGTGGCCCGGCCCTGGTGTTCGAATCGCTGCAAGACCTCGCCGACCGCATCGACGATCCCGACCTGCCGGTGACGCCGCAGCACGTGATGGTGTTGCGCAATGCAGGGCCGATCGGCGCGCCCGGCATGCCGGAGGCGGGCGCACTGCCGATCCCCAAGAAGCTCGGCCAGAAAGGCGTCACCGACATGGTGCGGATTTCTGATGCCCGCATGAGCGGCACCGCGTTCGGCACCGTGGTATTGCACGTGGCGCCCGAGGCGTCGGCCGGCGGCCCGCTGGCACTGGTGCGTGACGGCGATATCATCACGCTCGATTCCGGCAAACGCCGTGTCGAACTTGCTGTGGACGAGGATGAGCTGGCCAAGCGCCGCGCGGCCTGGAAGGCGCCCGCCAAGCCGGCACGCGGTTATGCGCGGCTCTACGCCGAGCGCGTGACCCAGGCCGACAAGGGCTGCGATTTCGACTTCTTGGGCGCGTAGCGGCCTACATTTCGATGGAAATGCACAAATGATCTTTCCGATGTCATCGTCCGCGAAAGCGGACGATCCAGTAACCACAGCCTTATCTATAAAATCGAGAGGTCTGGGGTTACTGCGTGCCCCGCTTTCGCGGGGCATGACGATTGAAAGCTTTGCGTTGTGGACGGCGGTCCATTGCACGGCGTGAACGACGATGCCGCTCGGCCTCTCCCTCAATCTCGCGACCGTCCGCATGCAGTGGAAACCGCCGCAAGCGGTGGAAGCGGCGGCACGGCACAGCTTTGCCGGCGTCGCGCCATGGCGCGAGATGGTACAGGAGACCGGCATCGCGGAATCGGCGCGCATTTTCAAAGCCAACGGCGTGCGGGTCACGGGTTATTGCCGCGGCGGCCTGTTCGGGGCTGCGGGCCGCGACAAATTCCAGTACGCCGTGGACGACAACAAGCGCATGATCGATGAAGCCGCTGCGATCGGGGCCGAATGCATCGTCGTCATCGGCGGCGGTCTGGCACCGGGTTCCCGCGACCTGCCCGCCGCCCGCGCGATGTTCATCGAAGGATTGGCCGCCGTGTTGCCGCATGCGCGTGCCTGCCGCGTGCCGCTTGCGCTCGAGCCAATGCACCCGATGTACGCGGCCGACCGTGGTTGCGTCACCACGCTGCGGGAGATGCTCGACATCGCCGATTCGCTCGGCAATGACGGACTAGGCGTCGCCATCGACACCTATCATGTGTGGTGGGATCCGGAGCTCCCAGCGCAAATCACGCGCGCCGGCAGGCGCATCATCGCTCACCACATCTGCGACTGGCTGGTGCCGACGAAGCACATGTTGACGGACCGCGGCATGATGGGCGATGGCATCATCGATTTTCCGGCGATCCGCCGAATGGTGGAGGCGGCCGGATATCGCGGCATCCAGGAGGTCGAGATTTTTTCCGACCACTGGTGGAGTCGGCCGGGCGACGAGGTGCTGGCCACGGCCGTAGAGCGGTTCAAGACGGTGTGCGTGTAACCCGGTCGCTCGCTTCAGCTAATCTGAAGGGATCGGACCACCGTGAAAAGCGATCACTGGATTCGTTCCGACCTGAGGATGGTATAGGGGCGACTCTTGTGGTCGGCCTGTTGCCGGCGGACGCGGTGGGCAAACCGGGCGACCACAAGGGTCGCCCCTACAGCGGGCAATGTTATTCGGCTGCGGCCGGAACCGCGACCGGTTCGTCATGTCGCTCGACCACAGAGCGGTCGGGATCGAGCCAGAACGCCCATATGGCAGAGCCGATGACCAGCAAAGTGGCCGCTACGATAAACGGGGCCTGCCAATTGGCATACTGGGCCAAGTAGCCGAACACCACGGGGGACAGTGCGCCGCCGATGTTACCGGCCATGTTCATCATGCCGGACACGGTCCCGGAATACTTTCCGCCGGTGTCCATCGGTACCGCCCAGGAAGGCCCGATCGTGCACTCCAGGAAGAAGCCCGCTCCGGTCAGGCAATAGACGGCCGTATAGGGGTCCTCCGCCAGCGCGGCCGGAACAATGAACACCACGCAACCCAACATGCCGACGATGGCGACTGAGCGCCGGGCAAGCTTTGCGTTCCCGGTTTTCTTCAAGAGCCAGTCGGTTGCCAGGCCGCCGACCGTGTCGCCAATGACGCCAGCAAAAAGCGGTAGCGACGCCAAGAATCCGACCTTGAGCAGCGTAAAACCCCTGGCATCAATAAGATAGGACGGCAACCAGGCCAGGAAAATATAGAGGCAATACACGTAGGTGAAGTAGGCGCACATGATCGCCCACATGTTGGGAGATCGCAGCAGTGTTCCCCACGGTACGTTTGCGGCCCCTCTCTCGATAGTCGCCTGGTTGATCTCGCCGGTCGCGCTGAGGCCGCGGATATGCGTCAACTCGGTGCGATTCACCATCCGATGCTCTTCCGGCAGGTTGCGGTAGTCCAAGTACCACCATACCGCCCAGACCAAACCCATCGCGCCGCAGATATAGAATACCGAACGCCAGCCGAGCGTCGTCATGATCAGCACCACGAGCGGCGGCGCAATAGCGGCTCCCAGCCGGCTCGCGCTATGCGTAAAGCCCTGCGCAAAGCCGCGCTCCTGGCGCGTATACCAGACCTGCATGGCGCGCGTTGCGCCCGGAAATGCCCCGGCTTCACCGACGCCGAAAAGAAAGCGCACGATGTAGAACGAGGCTACGCCGGTCGCGGCCGCCGTTGCCGCGGTCATCACCGACCAGTAGGTGACGATGCCCGCCAAAACCGATCGCGGGCCAAACCGGTCGCTCAGCCAGCCGCCCGGAACCTGGAACAGCGCATAGGACAAGCCAAAAGCACCAAAGATCCACCCCATGGTGACGGCGTCAAAACCGAACTCCTTGCGGATCTCCGGCGCCGCCGTCGAGATGTTGACGCGGTCCAGGTAGGTGATGAGGTACATGAGGCATAGCAACCCCAAGATGTACCACCGGCCATAGCTGGCTCGTGTTTGTGTGGCGTCCGGCATGGTCGTTCCTCCACGGCTCCCCCTCCCTAACCCTCCCCCCGTATGCGGGCGAGGGGTAGGGAGGGTTTATTTTGCGGGTTTGCGTTCCCGCTGCAACCCGAATTACTTGACGATACACGGGGTGTTTCGACGCGGTGCGGGAATTTATCACAGGGCCGGGAGACTCGTCGCAAGCACGCGCGCCGCATGCATGGCTTCGCGCCCGGTACCGTCCTTGATCTGGTGACGGCAGGAGGTGCCATCGGCCACGATAATGGCATCGGCGGGGGCTTTTCGTACCGCGGGTAAGAGCGTCAGTTCTCCCATCGCGAGGGAAACGTCGATCGTTTCCGCGTGATAGCCGAAGCTTCCGGCCATGCCGCAGCAGCTCGACTCGATGGGCTCGACCTTCAGGTCGGGAATGAGCTTCAGCGCAGCCTCGACAGCGCCCATCGCGCCGAATGCTTTCTGATGACAGTGACCATGCACCAGAACTGGACTCTCCAATGGCACGAGCGGCAGTTCGAGCCGGCCCGCCCCGGCCTCGCGAATCAAAAACTCCTCGAACAGCATCGCGTGATCTGCAATGCGCGCGGCCTGTTGATCCTTCATCATGACTGGGATTTCATCGCGAAATGAAAAAACGCAACTGGGCTCCAGTCCCACGATCGGCAGACCACGCGCCGTCAACGGTCCGAGCGCAGCGATCGTCCGCTTGGCCTCCCGGCGCGCTTCGTCGACTCTGCCGACCGCAAGGAACGTCCGGCCGCAGCACAGGGGCCGCGATGAGCCGTCCGACGGTGTCGCCACCTGCACGCGGTAGCCGCCAGCACCCAGCACCTTCATGGCCGCGCGCAGATTTTCGGGCTCGAAATACCGGTTGAAGGTGTCGGCGAAGAGAACGACGTCGCGATGATCTTTACCTCTCCCCGCTTGCGGGGAGAGGTCGGCGCGCTCTTGCGCGCCGGGTGAGGGGGCTTTTCCGCGATTCTGAGCTTGTGGAAAGGCCCCTTCACCCCGACCCTCTCCCCGCAAGCGGGGAGAGGGAGCAACGGAGCCGTGCCAAATGCTCTTGCCCTGCTCTTGGGGAGAGAAAGAAGGCCTGCGATCCCGCAACCAATCGCTGCGCCAGCGCGGCAGGCTGCGGCGAGCCGAAAAGCCCGCGATCCGCTCCGACAGTGCCGCGGCGCCCGGCAGAATATCGCGCAGATTGAGCAGCCACGGCACCCGCGCCGCGACCGGCGCATAGCGCGGCAGGTAGCCGACCAGCCAGCTGTGCAGCGAAAGGCCGTGTTTCGCTGCTCGCGCGGCCTGGACCTCGATCTTCATGCGCGCCATGTCGACGCCGGTCGGGCATTCGCGTCGGCACGCCTTGCAGGAGACGCAGAGCTTCATGGTCTCCGCCATCTCGTCAGACGTGAAGGCATCAGGGCCAAGCTGGCCCGTAAGGGCAAGCCGCAAAGTATTGGCGCGGCCGCGGGTGACGTCCTTCTCGTCCCGGGTCACCCGATAGGATGGGCACATGACGCCGCCGGCCAAAGCCCGGCAGGCACCGTTGTTGTTGCACATCTCGACGGCGCCCTGGAACCCGCCGCCGACGCCCGGATAAGCCGACCAGTCGAGCGCAGCCGTCATCGGCACACCGTGATAGCCGGGACCAAAACGGAAATTGGTACGATCGTCGAACTTGGGCGCACGCACGATCTTGCCGGGATTGAACAGATGGCCCGGATCGAACCGGTCCTTCACCTCCTCGAAGGCGCGCACCAGGCGCGCGCCGAACATCGATTCGTGGAATTCCGAGCGGACCAGTCCGTCGCCGTGCTCTCCCGAATGGGAGCCTTTGTATTCGCGCACGAAGGCGAAAGCCTCTTCGGCGATCGCCCGCATCGCCCGTTTGTCTTTGTCAAGCCGCAGATTGAGAACCGGGCGCACGTGGAGACAGCCGACCGACGCATGGGCATACCAGGTGCCGCGCGTGCCGTTTTTTTCGAATACCTGACTGAGGCGCTCGGTGTATTCGGCAAGGTGTTCCAGCGGCACCGCGCAGTCCTCGACGAAAGAGATCGGTTTACCCTCCTCCTTCATGGACATCATGATGTTGAGACCTGCGGTGCGGACATCTGTGATGGCGGTCTGCAGTTTCGGGTCGAGCACCTCGACGACGCCGCCCTGCCTAGAGCCGGCTTTGTCCCAGGCATAGCCGAGGTCTGTCATAAGCGCTTCGAGTTCGGCGATGCGGCGTAGATTTTCCTCCCATTCTGTTTCGGCAAACTCGACCAGCAGCACAGCATCGGGCGTACCTTGCACGAAGGCATCGACGGTCGGGCGGAACATGTCGATGTTGCGGGCAAGCTCGATCATGGTGCGATCGACCAGCTCGACCGCAATGGGCTTGAGCTTGACGATACGCTGGGCCGCATCCATGGCATCGTAAAAGCGGCCGAAATGACAGGCGCCGACCGCGCGAGGTCCGAGCAGCGGCCACAGCTTGAGCTCGATCCTGGTTGAGAAGCCGAGCGTGCCCTCGGAACCGACCAGGATATGGGCGAGATTGTGGAGCTGGGCATTGGGGGCAAGCGCATCGAGATTGTAACCGCCGACGCGGCGCTGCACCTTGGGAAATCGCGCGGCGATCTCGTCGGATTCGCGCACTCCGATGGCAAGCAGATCTTCGGCGAGCGGTCGCAGCGGCGAGTCAGCCGGCAGACCTCGTAATCCCGCGCCGACTGGCCCGAAATGAGCGGCTGACCCGTCTGCCAGGACGGCATCGATCGACAGCACATTGTCGCGCGTGACGCCGTAGCGCAGCGAGCGCGCACCGCATGAATTATTGCCCGCCATGCCGCCGATGGTCGCGCGCGAGGCCGTGGAAATATCGACCGGAAACCACAATCCGTGCGGCTTGAGCCGTCGATTGAGATCGTCAAGCACGATGCCGGGCTCGACCACACAACGCCGCCCCGCCACATCGAGATCGAGGATGCGGTTGAGATATTTCGAACAGTCGATTACCACCGAATGGTTGACGGTCTGCCCGCTTTGCGACGTTCCGGCTCCGCGCGGCAGCACGGTCACGCCTTCCGCACGCGCCAACGCGATGGCGCGCTCTGCCTCTGCAACGGAGCGCGGCGCCACGACGCCGATCGGCATCATCTGGTAATGAGACGCGTCAGTGGCGTACCGGCCTCGCGTAAAGCGATCAAACCACACATCGCCGCTCACTTCAGCCTTGAACCGGCGTTCCAGTCCAGGTGCCGCCACGACCGTCATGTCAAATTACTGCCATCAGCGTGGTTTCCTGCCCACTGGCTCGGTGTCGAACAGACTTGACTGACTGTCGCATTCGTCCTTCATGGCGGCAAGTTCCTCTCCAAAAAGGTCGATAGCGCTCATGTCCAAGAATTCGTCGCGTACTGCTGGCCGTCATTTCCTGCAAATCCCGGGGCCGACACCCCTGCCGGATCGCATTCTGCGCGCCATGGACACGCCCATCATCGATCATCGTGGACCGGAATTCGCCAAGCTGACGAAACGTGTGCTTGAGGGCATCAAGACGATCTTCAAGACTGCGAGCCCTGTCATCATCTACACGGCGACCGGCACCGGCGCGTGGGAAGCAGCCTTGGTCAATACCCTGTCGGCGGGCGACCGCGTGCTGATGGTGGAAACTGGCCAGTTTGCGACACTGTGGAAGAATATGGCGGTAAACCTCGGCCTCAAGCCGGAATTCATCTCGACCGACTGGCGCATCGGCGCCGATCCGACCGCAATCGAGGCGAAGCTCAAGGAGGACAAGGCGCACGAGATCAAGGCGGTGTGCGTCCTTCATAACGAGACCGCAACCGGCTGTCTGTCGCCCATTGCGGAAATCCGTCAGGCGATCGACCGCGCCGGCCATCCGGCATTGTTCGTGGTCGATACTATTTCATCGCTCGCCTCAACCGATTACCGCCACGACGAATGGGGCGTCGATGTCACCATCGGCGGCGCCCAGAAGGGCCTGATGCTGCCGCCCGGCATGTCGTTCAACGCCTTGAGCGACAAGGCGCTCGAAGCGTCCAAGAAATCCAATCTGCCGAAGTCGTTCTGGTCGTGGGACGACATGCTCACCATGAACAAGATCGGGTTCTTTCCCTACACACCGGCGACCCAGATGCTGCACGGCCTCGCGGCCTCGATCGACATGCTCCATGAAGAGGGACTCGACAACGTTTTCGCCCGCCACGCGCGGTTTGCGGAAGCCACCAGAACCGCGATACGCGCGTGGGGGCTCGAGATCCTGTGCCGCGATCCGAAATACTATTCCCCGACCATCACGGCCGTGTTGCTGCCGGACGGCCGTGACGCCGACGAACTGCGCAATCTCGCGCTCGATCACTTCAACATTTCCTACGGCACGAGTTTCGGCCAGTACACCGGCAAGTATTTTCGCATCGGCCACCTCGGCGACACCAACGATCTCACCATTCTGGGTGCGCTCGCCGCGGCCGAAATGGCACTTACGTTGGCGGGGGTTCCTATCAGGAAGGGTGGCGTGCAGGCTGCGATGGATTACATCGTCTCGGCGCATGCGGGACCCCAGCGCGCCGCTGCGGAGTGATCGTGCGGCGACGCGCAGCACGAAGCCTACCCCATCCGCACGCGCTAATCGGGCCTGCAGCTGAGGCGCAGTGATTCGGTGAATAGGCGCTGGCTCGAAGGTCGGGAGAACTACAGAATTGGTAACAAGCGACCTCGAATTACCAAATCTTCTTGGGGAATCACGGTCGCTTTACGATGAAGTGATAATTATTCAGAGTAAAGCTGGTATAGTCTATGCATGGCTGCGCCTGTTCTAAGGAGGCAGACATGCGGAACGTTCGTGGTTTGGTTGCAGTCGGAGGCGCCGGCAAACTGATATTCGGTGCCGTACTGCTTGTTTTGTCAAATATTGCGGCTCGAGCCCAGTCTCCCACACTGGAGCAATTGCTCTCCGGCGTCGTGCATATCAAGACGACCATCGCTCCCGATGGACGCACCACGGAAAATCTCGGACATGATCGCGAGGGGACGGGCATCGTCATCGATAACAATGGGCTTATCCTTACCATCGGGTACCTCATGGTCGAGGCGATTTCAGCCGAGGTCACCACCGACGACGGGCACACCATTGCCGCCAATCCCGTGGGTTACGACAACGAATCCGGGTTCGGCTTGCTGCAGACAATCACACCTCTGAAAGTGCGTGCCCTGCAGATGGGTAAAGCGTCCGAGATCAAGGTGGGTGACCCGGTGGTGGTTGCAAGTTACGGTGGTCCAAGCGGCATGTCCCCTGTTCACGTGGTGGCCAAGCGGGAATTTGCCGGCAACTGGGAATATCTGCTGGACGAGGCGATTTTTACGGCGCCGCCGCATCGGGCCTGGAGCGGCGCGGCACTGATCAGCCACGACGGCAAGCTGGTCGGCGTTGGTTCGCTCATTGTCAGTGACACCTCCGGCAAGGGCGACGGCGAGCGCGGCAACATGTTCGTGCCGATCGACCGACTGACGCCGATCCTGGCCGATCTCATTGCGGACGGGCGGCCTGCGCTGGCGCACCCGTGGCTTGGGCTCAACACCGACGATGTCCACGGGCATCTGGTGGTCAGCCGCGTCACGTCCGGCGCACCGGCCGAGAAAGCCGGCTTGCGCAAAGGCGACATCATCCTCGGGGTCAACGGCGAAACCCCGACAAGCCTGCCGGACTTCTACCGCAAGATCTGGTCCCAAGGCGCCGCGGGTGCTGATATCCCGCTGGACGTGCTGCAAAACCACCAGCGGCGAAGCCTCCAGGTCCACTCGATCAACCGGCTCGATCATTTGAAGCTGAGGAGCAGCTTCTGAACTAGTCGCCAATTTTGCGACCTCGCCCCGACGGTTGCCTGCAGCGCCACATGGCAGGCAACCTCCTCAAGAGGTGCACCGGTTGATGCCCGACGCTCACCCGGACACCGGTCAGCCGATCGGGTTTCCCGTTGACTCGCAGCCGGCCAAGCGACCGGAGGCTGTCACGCTGATGGGTCGCTACGGCGTTGTTGAACGCCTTGATCCATCGCGTCATGGTGCAAGCCTGTGGGAGGCGGTACGAGGTCACGACAAGATCTGGACCTATATGGCTTATGGTCCGGTCGCAGACGAAGGCGCCTTTTCTGTTTGGCTCGCATCGCGCGCTCAGCTCACCGATCCATACTATTATGCCATTGTGGAGCCGTCCGGCCGCGCAAGCGGGCTCGCTGCCCTGATGGCGATCCGGCCGGACATGCGCGTGATTGAGGTCGGCAATATTTTGCTCAGTCCCTCGCTGCAACGCACGCGGCTTGCCACAGAAGCCCAGTATTTGCTGGCACTCTATGCTTTCGAGACGCTCGGATACCGCCGCTACGAATGGAAATGTGATGCCCTCAACGCCGCATCGCGTCGCGCAGCGCTGCGCTTCGGCTTTTCGTTCGAAGGCATTTTCCGCGACCATATGATCATCAAGGGCCGCAGCCGCGATACGGCCTGGTTCGCGATACTGGAGACGGATTGGCCGGCCCGCCGGGCCGCTTTCGAACGTTGGCTGGCGCCCGAGAATTTTGCGGCGGATGGGACGCAGAAGGCAAAGCTTGGGGAGTGCCGCTAACGAGGAACTCAGGCCTAAAGTGGCGAGGCCCAGCGCCCAAACGGGGCGAACCAGCACCATCCCTACCAAGCCTCGGGCAGACCCGCGTGGTTCAGAATTCCGTTCGCGGTGTGGCGGGACATGATTTTCCAAGGAACGGTGACCTTCTCACCAGTCCCAGGGTTCCACCACACATCATGTGTCACCTTTACCGTGATGGTGGAACGGACCAACCGGCCTCTTTCAATTTCTCTCTGACGGCTTAGCCTCAGCCTTTCACGCGGCGATCGTTACTCGACCCGTAGTGGTGAGGTCAAACGAAACCTCCCGCTCTCCACTACCTTCAAGCAAATCTTCGATCGCACCTGGAAGCTTACTGTAAAGCTCAACAGGCGTATCGGCTTCAATGTGAAGGCCCGGCAAGTTGCTTTCTTTCACGTACCAAACTTGGGCCTCGTCGTCCCAGGCGGCTTTGATAGTGATTGTCGTCATTATCGTGTTCGCAGCCCCGGCCCGATAAAGAAACGCTTCGGCACCTTTTTTTCCATGTTTTCCGTGGGATAAAGTGTACACGCCGTGTCTCGCCGATGGGCTCTCCCGGTCCAACCCAAGGGCACTACCTCATGTAGTGCCTACATCATGTAGGTACGCCGTGTAGCGCCAATTTCCAATAGAAATTATTACGCCATGTAAGCGCCGTTCTCAGCCGACCATTTTGGCAAAACGAAATACCCCTGAAATTCAACGCCGAACCAAGGCCTTGCGATCGCCCTCGGCTACCATCGCAAACTTGCGCCTGCGCGCTGATTTCGGTCAGGCTGAAGAGTCTTCAGCCCGCCCCTTTTCGATCATCTTCCACACTTTCGGGGGCGACAGCGGCAATTCGCGCGGCTGGACCCCCAGCGGGCGCAGGGCGGCCGCAACCGCGTTCGCAATCACGCCGCCGACCGGAATGATGCCGCCTTCGCCGGCGCCCTTGGCGCCCAGCGGGTTGTGCGGCGCGGGCTTCTCTTCAAGCGCGATCGTGCGGACGACCGGAAAGTCGCAGGCGGTCGGCATCAGGTAGTCGGCCAGCGAACCGGCGAGCAGTTGTCCATGCTCGTCGTAGACCAGATGTTCGAGAAACGTGCCGCCAAGGCCCTGCACAATCGCGCCGACAGCCTGGCCGTGCAGCATCGCCGGATTGATGACGCGGCCGACATCCTCGACCGCCACATAGTCGATCACCTCCACCTGGCCGGTTCTGGGATCAACCGCCACATGCGCGGCATGAGCCCCGTAGCTGTAAGTGCGATGAGGGCTCGCATAGACGCCGTCGGCGGCGATGCCGCCTTCTGCGCTGGGTGGAGGGGTGGGAGATTGTCCCATCGCGCCGCTCCCCACCCCCAAGTCCGTTGGCGTCGGCTTAATTTGTGGCGGAGCCGTCGCGACTCCCTCCCCCCTATCGAAATCGGCTGTTGCCGATTTCGATAGCTTTATTGGGTGGCCGAAACCCGCGTATACGCGGTTTCGGCTGGGGGAGAGTTGGGGTGGGGGGTCGGGGAGTAGCGGCGGAGAGGTGCTCCACGCATCGACCCCCACCCCCGACCCCTCCCCACAAGGGGGAGGGGAGGAATGTGGGGGGCGGGCTTTAATCGATTGGCTTGCCTGTCGGGCAAGCTCCGCAAGCGACACTGATTTGTTGAACGCCCGCGCCCCGCCCTCGACGATCTCTACGTCCTTCGCTTCACAATCAAGCCGGTGCGCCGCTGCCGCGCGGATCATCGCGCGCAATTTTCCGGCGGCGGCCACGATGGCGGAGCCGCCCATCACGATGGAGCGCGAACTGTAGGTGCCGAACCCTTCGGGCAGCAGATCAGTCGAGCCGTGAAAGACACCGCCGATCTGTGAGATCGGCATTTCGAGCGCATCGGCCGCAATTTGTGCGAACGCTGTTTCGAGGCCCTGCCCATTTGCCGACGAGCCAACATGGACCGATATCGTGCCATCGGCTTCCAGCACGAGCCGCGCATGTTCGCGCGGGCCCGAAGCGCCGCCTTCGAAATAGCACCCGATCGCGAGCCCATGATAGCGCCCGTCGATCAGGCGGCCCTGCAGCGGCGTCTTGACGGCCCAGCCGATTTCCTTAAGGCACCGCTCCAAGGTAGTTCGGTAATCACCACTGTCGGTCGCCGTGTCCAGGTCGAGTTCCACCACCTTGGCAAGCGCATACGGCATCTCGGATTCGGCGATGAGATTGCGGCGCCGGAACTCGACGCGATCAATGCCGAGGTCGCCCGCCGCCATGTCGAACAGGCGCTCGCGAAAGAAGTCGGCCTCGAAGCGGCCCGGACCGCGATAGGTGCCGACCGGCGTCTTGTTGGTGACGTGGAGCGACACCTCCATGCGGATGCTGGGCACGCGATATGGCCCTGACAGGATTTGTGCGGTGTTGCGCGCGCCGGTCGCTCCGTTGGTGCGGATGTAGGCGCCGACATCGACGCTGGCATGGCCGCGCAGCGCCCGAATGGTGCCGTCGCGGTCGCAGGCGACCTCAAGCGTGCAGGCGACGTCGCGCGCATGATTGGTGGCAATGAGATGCTCGCGGCGGTCCTCGATCCATTTCACCGGACGGCCGACGAATCGCGCCGCGAACGGGATCAGGAAATCTTCCGGGTAGAACTCGCCACGCACCCCGAAGCCGCCGCCGATATCGTTCTCAACCATGCGGATGGCGTCTTCCGGAAGCCCCATTTGCTTCGCCAGGATACGGCGGTTGGGAAACGGCACCTTGGCGGCGCCGAACAGCGTCAGCCGTCCGTCCTGCCATTCGGCCACCAATCCACGGGGCTCCATTGGCACCGCGGTGTGGCGCTGCACCCTGAATTGTTCTCGGCGCGTGTAGGGGGCGGCCCGCAACGCTGCCTCGGCATCGCCTTTCACGGCGGTGAGCGTACCGGCGAGATTGGACGGAGTGCCGAACAGCGTGGTGCCGCGGCTTTCTGCCGGTCCGCAATCCGCAACAACCGGCAATTCCTCGACATCGACCGCCACCGCCTCAGCAGCATCCTCCGCGCCGGCGGCGGTCTCGGCCACCACGACGGCAACGGGTTCGCCGACATATCGTACTTTGCCGTCCGCGATCACGGGCTGCTCGAACGGCGTGAAAGCGGGAAGCTGCTCCTGCCGCAGCGGAATGGTCGGAACATTACCGATGTCCGCCGCCGTGATGACTGCGTGCACGCCGGGCCGTGACAGCGCTGCGGCGGCGGCGATCCTGCGAATGCGACCGTGGGCGATTGCAGTGCGCAGGATGACGGCGTGCAGCAATCCGGGCGGGCTCACGTCGTCCACATACCGGCCCCTGCCGCGGAGAAAGCGCAAATCCTCGATGCGTTCGATCGGGCTGCCGACGAAGGAATTCGCCGTGCGGATGCGATCCACGGTCATGAGACGCGTTCGCAGCTGTAGTAGCTGTAGGGCGGATTAGCGCCAGCGTAATCCCCCGATCCAACGCCTGGCCGGCGGCGGGTTGCGCTTGCGCAAACCCACCCTGCGGGCAAAGACGTGGATCCCCGCCGTCTAGTCAATGCGCACGCCCGAGACTCGCACCACCTCTTTCCACTTCGCCCGCTCGGCGCGGGTAAAGGCCGCAAATGCGTCCGGCGGCATCGGGGCCGGCTCGGCGCCAACCGCTTTGAGCGAATCGGCCACGTCGGGCATTTCGAGAATGCGTTTCGCCTCCGTCGCGAGCCGGTCGACGATCGGCCGCGGCGTGCCGGCCGGTGCGAACAGGCCCTGCCAGGCGATTGCTTCGTAGCCCGGCAATGTTTCCCCAATGGTCGGGAGGTTCGGCATTAAGGGACTGCGCTGCGGCGTGGTCACGGCCAGCGCGCGCACCGCGCCCGACTGCGCGTGCGGGATTGTGGTCGTCATGCTGTCGATGCCGAGCTGGATGTGACCGCCGATCATGCTGTTGACCACTTCGCTGGTGCTGCGGAACGGGATGTGCGTCATCTCGGTCCCGGTCGCGAGCTGGAACATTACCGACGAAAGATGCGACGAGGTGCCGATCCCAGACGAGCCGTAGTTCACCTTGCCGGGGTTGACCTTGAGATAATCGATCAGCTCGGCCACGGATGTAGCCGGAACGGTCGGATTGACGAACAAAAGATTGGGAAACCGCACCAGCAGCGAGACCGGCTGGAAGTCCCGGTCGAGATCATAGGCGAGCCTAGTGTAGAGCGCCGCATTGACGGCATTTGAGCTGACGGTTCCGACCAGCAGCGTATAGCCGTCATTCGGCGCCTTGGCGACGAAGCCCGCTCCGATGCTGCCGCCGGCGCCGCCCTTGTTATCGATCACGAATGGCGCGCCAAGTCGGGCCTGCAGGTGCGTAGCGAAAATGCGCGCGGTCAGATCGGCAGAGCCGCCGGCGCCGAATGGCACAACCAGCGTCACGGCGTGCTGCGGCCAGTCCTGTGCATGCGCCGCCGCCGAAATCATCAGTCCGATGGCCGCTGCAAAGATCCTTCGCATTTCAGGTCCTCCCGGTACGCGGAGATACCAACAGCCCCGCGGCACCGCGTCAATCGAAATGCCTTCCATGACGGATCGCAAGCCGAGCCTGAAGGATCCAATGCGCTCGCGTCCTGTCGATGACGGCATCGCCGCAACAGGCGTGCGCCGTCGCGGCTTCAATGCGCTGAGGAGCGCGTCATGGTGCCGTTCCGCCTTACGTCTTCGCCGGTACGGATATGCTCCGGCCGCACGCCTACGCCGATCATCCGTGCCGGGATGCCGCGCAGCGCCGGAAACCAGTCGAGCAGCTTCATCGCCATCGGTGGTCTTGGTCGCTCGGTTCCAGTCAGCACGCGCTTGATGACGTTATTTTGAACGATGACCTGAATTCGCTGTGTGACGCGGGTCGGCCATTCGCGCCGTGCCTGCACGCGAGCAAGGTGATCGATGGCGAGTGCCCTACTGCGCAGCGGCTCGACCAGGATGTTGGCGGCGGCAACTGCATCCTGGACTGCGAGATTGATGCCAACCCCGCCGACGGGCGACATCGCATGGGCCGCATCGCCGATGCACAGCAGCCCTGGGCGATACCAACGCTCCAGGCGGTCGACCGCGACCGAAAGGAGCTTCACGTCCTCCCAGCTCTTCAACTCGTCGACGCGCTCGCCCAGCCAGGGCGACAATTCGCGAATCGTGCCGCAAAATTCGCTGATGTCTTTTGTGCGAAGCACATCGGCAGTGCCCTTGGGGATCACGAAGGCACACTGCCAGTAGTCACCGCGATCGAGCATGATGAAGAACCGCCCGGCTTCGACGTGGCCGAAGGCCTCGGACTCGTCCTCCGGTCGCTGCGAGATGCGCATCCACAGAACATCCATAGGGGCACCGAGATCGTTGACTTTCAAACCGGCACGCTCGCGCACGGTCGAGTGCCGGCCGTCAGCTCCAATCACGAGGTCGGCACGCACCTCTACCGGGCCACGCGGCGTCACCGCCCGCACCCCGACGACGCGGCCGTCATCCTCGATGAGGTCGGTGGCCTCGGTCTCCATCATCAGGTGAAAGCCGTCGTAACGGCGGCCGCGATCGGCGAGGAAATTGAGAAAATCCCATTGCGGCATGAAGGCAATGAACTTGCAGACGGTCGGCACGCTGCTGAAGTCCGCCAGGATGACGTGCGCGTCGCCGATCTGGGCAGTCAGCTGCCGCACCTCCTGATGCGGCCGCTGCAAGAATTCGTGCAACAGCCCAAGTTCATGCATCAGTTCGAGGGTCGAGGGGTGAATCGTGTCGCCACGGAAATCGCGCAGGAAATCCGCGTGTTTCTCCAGGACGACGACGTCGAGCCCCGCGCGCGCCAGGAGAAAGCCGAGCATCATCCCGGCCGGCCCGCCGCCCGCGACGCAACATCGTGTGGTTAGGGTTTGCATGATGGCACCTCGGCTCGTATAGCGATCACCCTGCCGCCGCCTCGGCAAAGCCGCGCTTGCGCAGCAGCGCGGCGGCGGTCGGCAGGCGGCCGCGGAAGGCGCGGTAGGCTTCGCCAGGGTCGCGCGAGCCGCCCGCCGCCAGGATATCGTCGCGCAGGCGCGTTGCGGTGGCGGGATCAAACACGTCGCCGGTCTCGCGGAAAGCCTCGAAGGCGTCAGCATCGAGGACCTCCGACCACATGTAGCTATAATAGCCGGACGCATAGCCGCTGCATGCGAACACGTGCAGGAAATGGGGAGAGCGGTGGCGCATGCCGATCTCGGCCGGCATACCGATCCGGCGGAGCACGTCGGCCTCGAACGCTGCCGCGTCGATCCTGTCGGGGTCCGGCGCCAGGTGAAACGCAAGGTCGACCAGCGCGGAGGCGACATATTCAACGGTGGCGAACCCCTGGTCGAAATTGCGCGCCGCAAGCAGGCGCCGCAATAATTCCTCCGGGATCGGTTCGCCGGTCCGATGGTGCAGGGCAAAACGCCGCAGCACGTCCGGCTGCTCCAGCCAGTGTTCGTAGAGCTGGGACGGCAGCTCGACGAAATCGGTCGCGACCCTGGTGCCGGAGATCATCGGGAAGGTGACGTCCGACATCAGCCCGTGCAGGGCGTGGCCGAACTCGTGGAACAGGGTGCGGGCATCGTCGAACGAAAGCAGTGTCGGTTCGTCGTCGCCCGCCTTGGCGAAGTTCATCACGTTGATGACCAGGGGTCGCACATCGCCGTCGAGCTTGTGCGGAGTGCGCAGCATGGTCATCCAGGCGCCGCTGCGTTTCGAAGAGCGGGCGAAATAGTCGCCGAAAAACAGCCCCAGGAACCGACCGTCAGCACCCGACACCTCCCACACCCGTACGTCCGCGTGCCAGACCGGTACGTCGTGCAGCTCCCGGAACGAAAGGCTGAACAGTCTGTGGGCGGTGTCAAAGGCCGCCGCGATCACGTTGTCGAGCGCGAGGTAAGGGGCGATCTCGGACGCATCGATGTCGCACCGCGCCCGGCGCAGCTTTTCCGCGTAGTAGCGCCAATCCCAGGCGGCGAGATCGAAGTTGCTGCCCTCCTGTTGGATCAACTCCTGGAGCGAGTCGCGATCCGCCATGGCGCGGGCCCGGGCCGGCGACCACACGCGCTCGAGCAGCGCCTGCACGGCTTCCGGCGTCTTCGCCATTGCATCGTCGAGGCGATAATGCGCAAAGGTCGGGTAGCCGATCAGTCGCGCCCGCTCGGCGCGCAACGCGATCGTCTCCGTGATGATGGCCTTGTTGTCGGTTGCCCCGCCGCGATTGCCGCGCGCGGCCCAGGCCCCGTACGCCTGTTCGCGAAGGTCGCGCCGCGCCGAGGACCGCAGGAATGGCTCGACGCTGGAGCGCGCCAGCGTGATCACGTGTTTGTTCGGCAGCCCTCGCTCCGCCGCCGCGGCACGGGCGGCGGCGCGGGCTCCTTCGGGCAGGCCGGCGAGGTCCTCATCTCCATCGAGCACCAGCGCATAAGCCTGCTCGTCCGCCAGCACGTTCTGGCTGAACGCTGTGCCGAGCGTGGCCAGACGTTCGCCGATGGCGGCGATCCGGCTCTTTGCCGCAGGTTCCAGCCCCGCGCCGGCGCGGCGGAAGGTCACGTGATAGCGCTCCAGCACCCGCGCCTCTTCGGGCGCCAGGCCCAGTTCGCCGCGTTGCTCCCATAGCGCGCTGATACGGGCGTAGAGGCCATCGTGAAGGTGGATGCGGTTGCGGTGGGTCGCCAGAAGCGGTGAGATTTCGCGCTCAATCGCCATCAGGGCGTCGCTGGTGTGGGCACTCGCCAGCAAATGGAACACGGCGGAAACCCGATCGAGCGCCTGTCCGCTACGTTCCAGCGCCGCGATTGTATTGGCAAGGCTCGGGCTGTCCGGAGAGTTCGCGATGGCCTCGACTTCCGCCATGTGATCCGCCATCGCGCGATCGAAGGCTGACCGAAAATGCTCCGGTCGAATGGTCGCGAAAGCTGGTGTCTCCCAGGGAGGCGCCCGGGTGGTGAGCAGAGGGTTGGCATCCATGGCGGGGGCGGGCGTCGCGGTCATAGGCTATCCGGTTCTGTTCGCTGGCTTCCAATTGTTGACTTCTGATCATGACTCCCGAAATGGCTTGATCCTGCAACCCACATCGTGGAGATTGCCCGGCGCCGCAGGGTGGGCAAAGCGAAGCGTGCCGACCAGCAGACGGTGGGCACGCTTCCCTTTGCCCACCCTACAAACAACACTGGCGATCGAAAGTCGCTGATCGAAAGTCCATATAACCGCTGAATTGCCGGCCAAACAGGACAAACAGAATGTCGCAGAGTTCCGCATCCCGACCGCGCCGCATCGTCTGGCAAAGCGTCATCACGGTGCTGAGCGCCACCGTGCTCATTGGCGTCGAGGTGTTTGGGGCCGCGTTTGCGGGCGGCTGGGCGCTCGCCAGTCTCTTCGGGGTGGTCGAGTACAGTATTTACGCGCAGGCCATCTTCTTTCTCGCGGGTGTCGCCGTGATGGTTGCCTTCGTGCGCAACGGTATGCGGGTCGAGCCGTTCACGACGAGATGACGCCTTTGTTAGGTGGCGCTTAAACACGTCGGAGCGAATCCAAAATTTTTTTCGCTTCGCGGCCGTTCGTAGCGCGCAAAACTCTTGCGCGCTATTTTGAAATCACTTATTTGAGTCCTTGCCCAATTTCGCACGTGCCTGTGGCCGTGTGTCAATCGGTGGGCATCCGGACAAGAGGCCGGACAGCCGCCCGGAGCGAGATCGCGATGATCGTAAGGTCACCGGATCGTTTGAGCTCCGAACACTTGATTGGCAGCCGGAGGCGAAACCGGCGCACCTCGTTCTCCACGGGGGACGCGGCTTAAAGCAACGACGGAGCGGGCTTTTTTGGTCTCTGCCGGTTCTCCACAAACCGGCTCGGGCTACCGAAGAGGCTTGTTCATCATTGCCGCGCGTGCGGATCGGGG
>Ga0066395_10000020_pt1 | contig 48678 bp, 43 predicted proteins | sample PanSoiPlot1MoBio_FD_61218 | JGI IMG/M metagenome (GOLD analysis project Ga0066395, IMG submission 61218) | Tropical forest soil microbial communities from Panama analyzed to predict greenhouse gas emissions - Panama Soil Plot 1 MoBio | ecosystem: Environmental > Terrestrial > Soil > Tropical... | reverse complement strand
CCGTTGACGTTGGCGAAGCGAACGACGAAATCGTTTACGCTGCAGAGCGGGCTTCGTGCTGGCATTTTGAACCTGCGTGAGTCATTTCAATGAGATATTTTTTCATGTCCCACGCTCCTGTGGGGCAGCGCTCCGCGCACAAGCCGCAGTGAAGGCAGACGTCCTCGTCCTTGACCATGATGCGGCCGGTCTTGAGGCCGTCCGCCACATAGATGTCCTGGGCGAGGTTCCGGGCCGGTGCTTTGAGGCGGATGCGCAGTTCCGTCTCCGGTGCGTCGGCCGTGAAGGTGATGCAGTCCATCGGGCAGATGTCGACACAGGCATCGCATTCGATGCACAGCGAACCCGTGAACACCGTCTGGATATCGCAGTTGAGGCAGCGCTCGGCCTCCTTGAGCGCAAGCTGCACGTCGTAGCCCAGCTCGACCTCAGCCTTGATGTCCTTGAGCGCCACCACTTTGTCACGGAGCGGCACGCGCAGGCGCTTGTCAGGCGAGATCTCGTTGTCGTAGCTCCACTCGTGAATCCCCATCTTCTGGCTCATCACGGTGACGGCCGACAGTGGGCGTTTATCGATGTCTTCGCCGCCGAGCATCATGTCGATCGACAGCGCGGCCTCGTGGCCGTGGGCGACCGCCCAGATGATATTCTTAGGCCCGAACGCGGCGTCGCCGCCGAAGAACACTTTGGGGTGGGTCGAGCGCATGGTCTTGGGATCGACCTTGGGCATGTCCCATTTGTCGAACTCGATGCCGATGTCGCGCTCGATCCAGGGAAATGAATTCTCCTGGCCGACTGCGACGAGCACATCATCGCAGGGAATGTGGTGGTCGGGCTCACCCGTCGGCGCGAGACTGCGCCGGCCTGTTGCGTCATAATCGGCCTTCACCTTTTCAAACGTGATGCCGGTAAGGCGACCGCCTTCGTGGGTGAATGCCTTGGGCACCAGGAAATTGAGGATCGGGATGCCCTCATGCATCGCGTCCTCCTTCTCCCACGGCGAGGCCTTCATCTCATCGAAACCGGAGCGCACCACAACAGTGACCTGTTCGCCGCCAAGCCGACGTGAGGAGCGGCAGCAGTCCATGGCGGTGTTGCCGCCACCGAGCACGACCACGCGCTTGCCGATCTTGTCGATATGGCCGAACGAGACGCTGGACAGCCAGTCGATGCCGATATGGATGTTCCTGGCAGCCTCCTTGCGCCCCGGAATGTCGAGGTCGCGTCCGCGCGGCGCGCCGGAGCCGACGAAGATGGCGTCAAAATCCTCGGCGAGGAGCTTTCTGAGGCTGTCGATGCGTTGGCCGGCGCGGAATTCGACGCCGAGATCGAGGATGTAATCGCATTCCTCATCGATGACGGACTCAGGCAGGCGGAACCGGGGGATTTGTGTGCGAATCATGCCGCCCGCCTTGAGATCGCCATCAAACAAGACGCAAGTGTAACCCAGCGGGGCGAGGTCGCGCGCGACTGTGAGTGAGGCAGGGCCACCACCGACAAGCGCAATGCGCTTGCCGTTCTTCCGTGATGCCGCACGCGGGAGACGCGCCTTGATGTCGTCCTTGAAATCGGCAGCGACGCGCTTGAGTCTGCAGATCGCGACAGGCTCCTTCTCGACCCGGCCACGCCGGCACGCCGGCTCACAGGGCCGGTCGCAGGTGCGGCCGAGGACGCCCGGAAATACATTCGACTTCCAGTTGATCATGTAAGCGTCCGAGTAGCGCCCGGCCGCGATCAAGCGGATGTATTCCGGAACTGGCGTGTGCGCCGGACAAGCCCACTGGCAGTCGACCACTTTGTGGAAATAGTCGGGCGCAGCAATGTTGGTTGGTTCCATTCATTCCTCGTGCAAGGGTCGTTGCCTCCAAGGGCCTGCAACAATGCTTTAACGTTTTCCTCCGCTGGCGGGTTTTAGATTGACCGTCCTATTTTAGACGGGGTGGGTCGGGATCACCATCGGCATAAGGTATATCAATTCGACGTGACCAAGGTGCAACGTACGGGCAGCGGAGACCGGCTTCGATCGCATGACCTCGCGCTGCAATGCATCAAGAAATGCACCTCAGCCCCGTGAATTTCGCGCGTCCCCATAACGCTTTTGTACGAGGAAGGCCAGGGTTTAAGTGTAAAATTATGTTTATGCACTGTTAGCAAATAGTGAACGCGTGGTTAGCAAAAATAGTGAAACGCGTGCGGTTCCCTTGCGCACGTCTGCGCCGGAACGTTGGGCCGTGCATGAGCGCTTAAGCCTCGACGCTTTTTCCAAGCCAACCGATCGCTGCCTGCACGCCTCCGCTGCAATGCGGGATGCCGAGCGCCTTGAGGGCGACTTCGACGACCCCCAGCGTGCCGAGCACCATGGGGGCATTGACGTGCCCCATATGTGCGATACGAAATGCTTTACCCGCCATCTCCCCAAACCCGGTTCCGAGGACGACACCGCATTTCGCATTGCAATAATCCTGCAGCGGCGTCGGATTGCACCCATCAGCCATCCGAATCGTGGTTACTGTGTCGGAGCGCTCAATCGGATTTGATATATTGAAATCGAATGCCTTTCCTTCCGCCCACACCGTAACGGCACGGCGCACTGCTTCCGCCAGTAAACGATGGCGTTGGAATACGTTGTTGAGCCCTTCCGCAAAAATCATATCGAGCGCAGCCCGGAGCGCGAAAAGCAAATGCTCGGGCGGCGTGCCCGCGTATTTCTGGTAGTGCACGGTGCCGTCGCGTGCGGTCCAGTCCCAATATGGTGTTCGCAATTGGGCGTGCTTATGCACTTCGCGGGCGCGGTCATTAACCGCGACGAAGCCGAGACCGGGCGGCGTCATCAAGCCTTTCTGGGATCCCGACATGGCGACGTCCACGCCCCATGCGTCCATCTCGAACGGCACACATCCCAACGAAGCGACCGCATCCACCAAGAGTAGCGCGTCGTGGCCGGCAGCTTTGATGGCCTTGCCGATGGCCTCGATGTCGTTCACGACTCCCGAGAACGTGTCGACATGTGCCACCAGGATGGCCTTGATCTGACCCGCCCTGTCCTCCCGCAGCCGGGCTTCAACTTCGGCCGGGCGCACCGCGCGACGCCAATCTCCTTTGAGGACTTCTACCTCGACACCGAGAAAGGCCGCGGCATTGCCCCAACCCACTGCAAACCGGCCGCTTTCCAGCACCAGAATCTTGTCGCCCTTTGATAGGACGTTAGTGAGCGCGGCCTCCCAGGCGCCGTGGCCATTGGCAATATAAATGTAGGAGCGCCCGCTGGTGCGGAACAGCCGGCTTATATCTGCCAACAGGCTGTCGGTGAGCGCCAAAAGCGGACCCGCATAGATGTCGACCGCCGGCCGGTGCATTGCGCTCAGCACCTCGTCCGGCACCGTGGTGGGGCCGGGGATGGCAAGGAACTCGCGTCCCGCTCTAACGACCATTATGCGCGCTCCTCAGAAATCGAGTTCGTGTGCAGTCATCAGGGGTCGAGAAGCCGCGGTCAAGAGGCCAGAACCAGCTCTGACTTCCATCGCCCCGAGCGGATGTGCTGGTCTGCCACGCTGGGAGGACAGCCTATTTCAATCAGACGCGGAAATGATGGGGGAGGCGTGACCCGTGCGTCGTGAAGCCAAGAATCGCAGGATGGGTTGAGCGCGCAGCGGAACCCATCAACGGCCGTGCCGTATCCGCCGCTCAGGATGGGTTTCGCTTCGCTTGACCCATCCTACGCCACTGCGTGCTATCGCGCCGCGACTTTCAGGCTATCGTACGTGAATGTGAAATCATGCTCGGCCTGCGGCCTGTGGCAGGTGAAGCACGAGGTCAAATTGGCGTTCGGGTTGGGCGTTTTGTCGGGACGAAAAGCCTGATACTCCCAGTCGCCGTTGCGCACCGGCTCCGGATAGGCCGCGCCCCAGCCCGCGTGCTTCTCCATCGCCGCGTAGCCGCGGATAGTGTTGGTCTTGATCAAGCGACCATTGGCATCCTTGGTCAGATTGCCTTGGGCGTCGAGCTGTGCGGCGTAGATCACGACGGTGATCACCGTGGCGTCCGGAAGCGGCATCCCGGCCTTGGCGGCTTCGGCAGCCGCCGGGCTGGCGTAATATTCGCGGACCTCCCTCGCGTCGGGCTTGTCGAGCGCGAGGTACATCACGCCCTTGGCGTAGTTCTCCGGAAACGCAACGCGGTCAGCGCCGGCGCGGACCTGAGCGGCCGCCGCCAAGCCGGCGATGGCGACGACGCTGGCGGCGGCGATAAGCTTGCTGCGCATCTGCATGACTCTCTCCCTGGCGACCTGGCTCCCTGGCGACCTGGCCTTTATCGCGCCGCGACCTTCAGGCTGTCGTGGGTGTAGACGAAATCCTGTTCAGCCTGCGGCTTATGGCAGTTAAAGCAGGCAGACAGATTGGCATTGGGGTTCGAGGTCTTATCGGCACGGAAAGCCTGATACTCCCAGTCGCCGTTGCGCACGTTTTCCGGATAGGCGGCACCCCACCCGGCGCGCTTCTCCATCACCGCATAGCCAAGAATATTGTTGGTCTTGGTGAAGCGACCGTTGGCATCCTTGGTCGGATTGCCTTGGGCGTCGAGCTGGGCGGCATATTGCACCGCTGTGATCACCGTGCCGTCCGGAAGCGGTAGTCCCTTCTTCGCGGCTTCGACAGCCGCCGGGCTGGTGAAGTATTCCCGGACCTGCTTGTTGTCCGCTTTGTCGAGTGTGAGGTAGACCACGCCCTTGGCATAGTTCTTCGGAAAAGCGACGCGGTCGCCGCCGGCGCGCACCTGCACGGCCGCGGCCAATCCGACGACTGTGACCGCGACGGTTGCGATGGTAAATTTGCTGCGTGTCTTCATGATTTCCTCCCTGGCAGGCGCACCGGAAGAAAGGCGCGATTTCATAACCGTGTCGTGAGGTCCGTCAGCCATGATGGCGAGGCCTCTACCAGCGCGGTCTCGACCGTCTTGTCGAGACCGGTCAGCACCAGAACCCCGATCGCCATGAACGTCAAGCCCAATGCTACCTTCATCCCGTGGCCGGCCGACGCGAGCGCATGACGACCTCGCATCATGGCTTCACGCGAAAACAGGCCCAGGGCTAGCAATGGAAGCGCCGCCCCCGCTCCGAACGCGAGCATCACGATCGCGACTTCGCCAAGGTCGCGCCCTTGTGCGGCCAGCAGCGACGCCGCACCGAGCGTCGGGCCGACGCAGGGGCTCCATACGGCGCCGAGAAGAACACCGATCGCAAATTGGCCCACAATACCGTTGGCGCGCAGGCCTTCGAGCTGCCGGTCGGCCCAAGCGGCGATGGGCCCCTCGGCGACGACCAGCGGAGCTGCCAGGCGCGGAAGTACAAGAACGCTTCCGATCACCACCATCAGCGTCGCGGCAACGTAGCGAAACACGTCGGCGTCGAGCCCCATCGCGAAGCCGACTGTCGCGATGAACAATCCGATGGCGACGAAGGAGACGGAGAGCCCGGCCGCAAGCGCCGCCGGGCCCCATTTGCGTTCCGAAGCTGCCGCACCGAGGACGATCGGCAAGATCGGCAGGACACACGGCGAAAGGGTCGAAAGCCCGCCGGCAACAAACGACAACGGGAGACTGCCGACCGCCATCGGAGGCTGTCAAAGCGCCTTGTTCAGCAGGGCTGAAATGGAGGCGCGGTTTGTGTCGCCGACGGAGCGACCTTCCTCTTTTTCACCTTTGAAGGAAATAAGCGTCGACTGCATGCGCGCCCCGAACCGCCGGACCAGATCCTTCTGGCTGTCGAAATCGATGGTGAAGTACGCAAGGTCCTTGAACTTCGGATCCGCCATCAACTCGCTGAGGATCGGCGCTTGCGCCTTGCAAATGGGACACCACGAAGCATGGATGCCGACGAAAATGGGCTTGCCGGCCTTCTGGGCGGCCGCGAAAGCGGCAGCGTCGAAGGGCTGCGGGCTAACCGCCAAGGCTGGCGATACGGCGACCGCACTGGCGGCGATGGCGAGGAGAGCCGAGCGACGTGACAGCATGGAACCTCCCTCTGGAAGCTTCGGGTAAGACTCGTTATGGGACTGGTTCATAGCGTTGGATGACACTAGCGCATAGATTGCGGATTGACCGGCAAGATCAATTCTCGTTGATGCCGAACCTCTCAGGTCGCTTGACCGCGCTGTGCCGGAAGGCCAATTTTTCAATCGCGAGATCGTGATGTCGATCGGCGTGCGGGTCGCACGGCCAAAGTTAGGTCGGCGGCATACGCACCGGCGGAGGAGATCATGAAACACAGAATCGGCGCGGCGCTGGCGATCGTGGCGGGGCTCAGCATTGGCAGCGCCTCGGCGCAACAGAACGCGGATACAATCGACTCTCATCTGGCTGCCGCGAAGGCAGCGGCAGGGTTCGATTTCACTGGCACGCTCGCGCGCATCTGCATCGCGCCGCAGACGGCTCCGGGCGCAGACGTGCGCCCGCCACCGCCGCCCGATCGCGCGACTTGGTTCACCGAGCCCGCGAAGGTGTTCGACAATCTCTATTTCGTCGGCACCAAAATTCATTCGTCCTGGGCGCTGACGACGAGCGAAGGCATCATCCTGATCGATACGCTCTACGATTACGCTTCCGAGGAGGCCATTGTGGGTGGTTTGAAAAAGCTCGGGCTTGATCTGGCGACGGTGAAATACGCCATCATCAGCCATGCCCACGGCGACCATGTCGGCGGCGCCAAGCTGATGCAGGACCGCGGCGCCCGCATCGTGATGGGCGCGCCGGACTGGGATTCGATCGAAAAATCCGTCAATCAGTATCCGAACGGCAAACCCAAGCGCGACATCGCGGCGACCGATGGTCAAAAGATCACGCTCGGCGATGGGTCGGTGACGCTCGCGCTTACGCCCGGCCACACGCCGGGAACCGTTTCGATGTTCTTTGAGGTGACCGACAACGGCAGACCTCTTACAGTCGCCTATTCGGGTGGTACAGCATTCAACTTCCCGAACGACGTGCCGCATTTCGATACTTACATCGCTTCGCAGCGCAAGATGGCGGAACTCGCCAGCCGGAACGCCACCGTCCTGATGTCGAACCATTCGGAATTCGACAACGCCGTCACCAAGATCAAGCTGCTGGCGGCGCGCAAGCCCGGCGAGCCGCATCCGTTCGAAATTGGCCGCGACGCGGTGCAGCGCTATTTCAAGGTGATGGATGAATGCGCCCAGGTGGCGCGGCTCAAGCTGTTGTAGGGATGTTCTTCTCCCTCCCCGTCTTCGGGGAGGGCAGGGTGGGGTTCTTTTCAAGGTCCAGCTGTGCCTGTTGTCGCCCCACCCGGCGCTTCGCGCCACCCTCCCCGAAGACGGGGAGGGATAAGCGCGCATCTCCGCAAAGCCTCGGTGGCCGGCGCGATGAATTCCCTGATAACAGGGAAATTAACAGGGAATTTTGAAAATTTCATCCGTTTGCGGTCTCTCGGGGCGGCGCTGCGATCCGGTCGCCAAACGGAATCAGCGACTTGCAGCCGCTTCCCTGTTCCTCCAAAAACAGGGAAGTTTTTCGCCGGAACAGGAAAGTTTTTTTGCGAGGGAATGGCATCGAACCGATCGTCATTTTGCGTCGTGCTCGCGAGACGCGCAGTCGCAAACTCACCTCCACATTTGCAGCCCGGACGGAGTGAAATGACATCCGGTGCCGCCGTGCACAGACGAAATGCCGACCTTGGACTACGGGGCCGCAAAGCAGCGGTCCCGTGGTCCGGGCTACGATTCCATAACTCCTGTGTGTGCATGACATCGACCGCCGGATATGGATTCCGGGCTCGCGGGCAAAAGCCCGCGCTTCGGAATGGCACGGTTGAGCGGGCGTCCCGACAGAGCGCGTTGATTTCATTTGGAGAAAAAGGGGTATTTCGTTTTGCCAAAATGACGCCGGCGGTTCGCGCGGGCATCGCCCGGCAATCCACTCCGCGCCGCCGCGGTCGCGGCCGCAGTAATTGGCCGAGCCTGGAATGTCGGGCTGCGTCGAGGGACGATCTGGCGACGGCATGGCTTTTCGCGGCTCTCGTTAAATAAGCATCATCATATCACAATAGGCCTATTTCCACAAGATCAAACCGACAGATCAAACCGACAGATCAAACCGATAGATCAAACCGATAGATCAAACTGACGGGCGAAATACAAGAGAAGCAAAACGCGACCGGACAAATCTGGAAAGTCACCGACAAACAGAGCCGCTGACAATGCGTAGCCGCCAGATCGCACTCGGTCACGGGACTTTGAGTGCATCGCGGATACGCCGAGCCTCAAGCAAGCGCGCCTCATAATAGGCTGCATTTGGTGCGTGCCCACCAGCGCGCATGGTTTCAAAGGCGGCCTCGATTTGCTGGACCGCGGTTTCAGCCATCGCCGCGTCCTTGGTCCGCTCAGCCAGTCGCATCAAAGCAACGCCTTGATTGCCGAAACTCGTGGCCCATTGCGGCGGCACGCGCTCGCGGGTGCGTTCCGTGAGGGCGTCGCGATAGGCGGTGACCGCCTGCTCCAGCTGCGCCGTCCCGCTCTCGCCATCCCCGAGGGCCCGCAGCGCATTGCCGAGAGTGTGCTGGGTCGCGGCCCAGTCGCGCGGCACGCGTTCGCGGGTATATTCCTTGAGGGCGTCGCGATAGGCGGCAACCGCTTCCTCCAGCTGCGCAGTCCCGCTCTCGCGCTCCCCAAGTCTCTGAAGTGCATTGCCGAGGTTGTTCTGGGTCATGGCCCAGTCGAGCGGCACGCGTTCGCGGGTATATTCCTTGAGGGCGTCGCGATAGGCGGCGACCGCCTCCTCCAGCCGCGTCGTCCCGCTCTCGCGCGCGCCGAGGGCGCTGAGTGCACCGCCGAGATTGTTCTGGGTCATGGCCCAGTCGAGCGGCACGCGCTCGCGTGTGTATTCCGTGAGGGCGTCGCGATAGGCGGCGACCGCCTCCTCCAGCCGCGCCGTCCCGCTCTCGCGCTCGCCGAGGGTCGCAAGGGCGGTGCCGAGCCCGTCGCTGGCTGAACCTCGTTCATCACCGGATGATGCATAATCCAATAATTTTCGCCGCAATTCGATTAACGCGATGAGATGTACGTTGCTGCCACGATCACGCCCATATTCGTATAGCGTCTCCGCTTCCGAATTCAGAGACCGGGCGACCATTGAGGTATTCGTCCCATGAACCGCTCCGGCCAGAGTAACGATAGCGTCCGCGGCAGCTACCCCGTCATAGGCCGCCAGCGCAATATCGCGCGTGCGATTGTAAAGCGCCGTTATTCCGGCGACGTATCGTTCGCGACGCTCTTCCTCCTCGCGGCGCATTTCTTCGGCTGCTTTACGCAGCGCGGCGCGAGCCAGCCCGGACTTGCCTTCATCTACCAATGACCGCGCTATTTTCAGCGCTTCATCGACGATCACGTCGATATTGGTCTGTGTCGGCCTCGCGGCAATTTCTCTTTCGTAGATGTCGATCGCGTTGCGAACCGCCAGTTTCATGCCTTCAAAGTCGAGGTGCCGATCACCGGCGACTCTCTTCGCCATTTCGTGGATGAACCCCTCAGCCACCCGGCGAGCGCGCGCCTCCTCCTCGCCATAGGCCTTCACCAGCAGATCGAGAATCGCCGTGTAAGCGATATGCTTGGCAAGATCGGCGGGGCTCGTGAAGGTGCAGCCGGGATAGCGGTCCGCCTTCTTGAGGCACGCTAAGTGGGCGGATTGGTCAACGGCCGAGGCCGCTGTTGGTGCGTATTTCGGGCCACGCTCGGCACTGTCCGCCGCTTGGGCGATGAACAGGCGCTTATCGTGATAGAGCGCGAGCCAAGCCTCCCATTGGGTGTAGGAAACGCCGGCACCTGCCCTCAGCACCTCGCCAAGGGGCGGCAGCTTGTCCGCAAGATCGGGATGTTTTTTGCGCAGCGCCGACAATGCCAGTTCACCCGGGGCAGAACCCGTCAGGTTGCCGACCAGATGAACCACGGCGTCGCAATGCGCGATATACACATCGAGCCTGTCCAGCGTGTCGCCGCCGAGGTCCTTGAAGTCCTCCTGCACCTTCACTTCCACATTGTGCCGCGTGAGGTCGGTGCGCAGCGCATCACGATAGGTGCGGAATTCGTCGGAAACGGTCGAGAGAAAAATCTTGACCGACATGAGTGGGCGTCCTGAAACAGCGGCCCAGCGAGGAAGGGGGCGATCTTTCCCTCCCCGTCTTCGGGGAGGGCAGTGTGGGGTTCTTTATCATGGCACGGTCGGCCGCTGTGTCGCCCCACCCGGCGCTTCGCGCCACCCTCCCCGAAGACGGGGAGGGATGCTACTTCCCCGCGCGCATCAGCGAAGCCTTGAGCGCCGGGCGATCGACTTCCTTGCCGGCGAGATACATGCCGGCGATACGGCGCGTGTTGCGGATGTCGTCGAGCGGATTGGCGTCGAGCACCAGGAGATCGGCGCGCTTGCCAGGTGCAATGACTCCGCGGTCCCCAAGCCCGATAAATTCCGCGGAGCGGCCGGTTGCGGCGACGATCACCTGTGCCGGCGTCATGCCAGCTTCCGCCATCATCTGGAGTTCCTTCTGCTCGGCGAAGCCGAAGGGGTGATCCTCGAGCCCGGTGTCGCTGCCGAGAATGATGCGCGCGCCGGCGGCGGCAAGCTTCGCCACGTTCTTCTGCAGAATCGCGTAGTTTTTCTCGTTGCGCTCGGCCGTAGCGGCGTCGCGATTAGTAAAAGAGGCACGCATCCGCGCGATCATGTCCGCCGGCTCGGTGTCGCGCAACAGGCCGGCAAGGTAGGGCTCCTCGAACCAGGCCGGAACTGAAGTATGGGTGGCGCGTTCAGGCGAGCCGATGTTCGGCATCACGTAGATGCCCTTCGCATTCATGGTGGCGATCAGCGCGTCGCTCATCACCATGTCGCGCACCAGGTGAGCGAAGTTGTCCACGCCTGCGGCGGCAAGCTCGACTGCGTCCTTGTGATAGAACACATGAGCCGAAATCTTGAAGCCGAGGCGGTGCCCTTCGTCGATGACTGTGCGGGATAACGCGATCGGCAGGCTGGGAGCACGGCCGCCGCGGTCGTCGACCCAGATCTTGATGAGGTCGACCTTTTTGGCCGCAAGCTCCGACACGGCGTTGCGGGCCTGATCCTCGGTCGTGATCTCGGAGGCGATACCCGCATAGGCCGCGGCACCCGGGCCGGCATTGGGCGCCCCGATGCCGCGCCCGGCCAGCATGAGCCGCGCGCCACCGAGGCGGCCAGCCGCCTGGTCGGCGCGGATCTGATACATCACGTCGCCCTTCTCGATGCCGTGCGACACCACGGTGGAAATGCCGAAATAGAGTGCGCGATTGAGATCGTCGAGGATGGTCTCGCGGTTGAAGTTTTCCGCCGAGTAGCTCAGGCCCCGCTGGAATCCCGGATGCACATGGGCGCTGACGATCGCCGGCATAATGGTCTTGCCGTCGAGATCGATCCGCGCCGCGCCCATCGGCGGCGCGATATCGCCCTTGCGGCCGATGCGCTCGACGTGGCCGCCTACGACAAGCAGCGCGCCGTTCTCGATTGCGGCCGTGCCGTCGCCTGGGATTATCCGAGCGCCTTCGAACAGGACCGTCTGAGCAAACGCCGCGTTGGTGACCAGCGCGATGGCAACGGCGAGGGCGAGCAGACCAAACCGTACGATTGATTTAGTGGACATAGGCAGACCGTTCTGTTGCGCCGTGATCTGGCGCGGGAGTCGAAATGTGCCTCCGAGCGGTGCGGGTTGTCAAAGCGTCAGAACCGAGGTGTGTGACACGGGCGCAGTCGCGCGGTCCCACCGTTAGAAGCAGATTCGATCGCTTGGATCACGTGCCGGTGTCGTCGCCGGGCTTGTCCCGGCGACCTCGATGGCAAAGCCACTGAGCAAGAATATCGGTGTGGCCGGGACGAGCCCGGCCACGACACGCAAGGGTTCCAAGTGCTTTGACCTGACCGGGATTCGTCTATCACAGCAAACCCCGTGCGTCCTTTTTTCTTCCCGGTTGAAAGCGGTGCCGGAATAGGGAAAATCCCATCGCCCGATACGCCGCGCGAGAAAAATGCGGCGCCGACCGGCGGATCGGGGGTGAAAGGCGTAACGGAGGAGAACCATGCATCGACGAAACATCGTTGGCATTTCGGCACTGACGGTAGGTCTTGCTCTGCTGCCGAGCGGTGCGAGCGCCCAGCAGAAATCCATCAAAGACATGCTGGTCGGCACCTGGGCACTTCTGCTTGACGACAACATCAAGGACGACAGCACTCATGTGCCGGCATTCGGCCCCAATCCCGAGGGTACCCTCGTCTTCGCGGCCGATGGGCATTATTCCTTACAGATATTCCGGCACGGCCGCCCGGCCTTCGCCTCGAAAGACCGGCTCAAGGGGACTGCGGACGAGAACAAAGCCGCAGTTCAGGGCATGATTTCTCACTTCGGCACCTATACGGTTGACGAGGCCGGCAAGACCCTTGCTTTCCGCATCGAGGCGAGCTCGTTTCCGAATTGGGACGGAACCCTGCAAAAACGGCCCATCACTGCGGTCACCGACGAAGTGCTGACGTATAACAATCCGACACCGACCACCTCCGGCTACGTGCGGTCGGAACTGGCGTGGAAGAAGGCGAAGTGAGCGCGACGCGAGGGAGCGCCGTTGCTCGCATTTGCGAGGTCGTGTGTGACGAGATTGATTTACGTTCACCCGCGGGCTTGACCCGCGGGTCCATCGTCTTCGCATGAAAGATGGATTGCCGGGTCAAGCCCGGCAATGACGCGACATCAGCGGGGCGCACATTAGCACAACCGAGTTTATTCTTCCGCTCCGCGGGATCCCTTGAACGATCGCCGCGGTGACTTACTCCGGCCTGGCGCCGGAAGCCTTGATGACCTTGCCCCACTTCTCGACTTCGCTCGCCACATAGGCGCCGAAGCTCGACGGCGTGTGGAAAATCGGTGTCGTTCCCACCGCGGCGAGCCGCGCCTTGGTGGCAGGGTCGGCAAGGCCAGCATTGATCTCCTGGTTTAGCCTGGTGATGATGTCGGCCGGGGTTCCGCGCGGCACGCCGAGCCCGCACCAGGAATTCGCCTCGTAACCGGGCACCGTTTCTCCGACGGTCGGCGCATCGGGCACGAATTCGCTCCGCGTCTTTCCTGCCACCGCCAGCAGGCGCAAAGCGCCTGACCGGATGTGCGGAAGCGATCCGGTCAGCGTCGGGAACATCACCTGTACCTGGCCGGCGATCATGTCGGTCAGCGCCGGCGCTTCGCCCCGATACGGCACGTGCACCATGCGGATGCCGGTCATGGTCTGAAACAGCTCGCCGGCCACATGGGACGTCGACCCAGTGCCGAACGAGGCCATGCTGATTTTGCCGGGGTTGTCCTTGGCGTAGGCGATGAACTCTGGAACGGTCTTGGCGGGCACGGAAGGATTGACCACCATCACCAGGGGGAAATCGATGAGACCTGATACCGGCGCGATGTCGTGGAGGAGATTGAAAGGAAGGTTGTCGAACAACGTGACATTGACGGCCGCGGATGCCGCGATGAACAGCAATGTGTAGCCATCCGGCGGAGAGCTGACCGCCGCCTGAATCGAAATATTGGTGGAAGCGCCCGGCTTGTTCTCGATGACGATCGATTGGCCGAGACGCTCCGACAGCCATTGGGCCATGATGCGCGACACGGTGTCGGCCCCGCCGCCCGGCGGAAATCCGACGATCCATCGCAGCGGCCGTGTCGGGTAGCCCAACGCGCATACGGTTTGCGGGAGCGCAGGCGCCGCAACGGTCGCCGCGGCCATTTGCAGGATCCGGCGGCGCGGAAATCTCGTCATTGCTGCCTCCCATGCTTTGCGATGAATGCCAGCACGGCGCGATTGAACACCTCGGGTTCTTCCCAGTAAACCGAGTGCCCTGATTCCGGCGCCACCACCAGCTCGGCGTTCGGGATTTTTGCGGCGATCATGCGGGCGATCGACGGCGGCGTGGCGAGGTCGGCAGCGCCGGAGATCACGAGGGTCGGTACCCTGAGCGTGCCGAGCATCGCGTCGGTAATCCGGTTCTTGAGCGGCTGGCGGAAGGTGTCCACCAGCCCAGATTTGCGCTCCAGCTCGACCCATAGCCGGAAGCCTTCGGGATTGCGGGCACGGTAGGATGGGCCGACCTCGCGGATTTCGACCGGGATTTCATCCCAGATTTTCGGCCGAATGCGGGCGCCGGCCGCGGGGATATCGCCATCCACGACACCGAACTGGTTGCTTGAAATTGTGAGGCTCAGAAGCCGCTCCGGATGGGAGAAGGCATAATCCGACGCGATGCTGCCGCCGGCTGCAGAGGCAACGACATGGAATTTGCCAAGCCCGAGAAACTCCACGAGCTGATGCAAATCTTCTGAGGCGTTGCCGGGCTTGGTGCGGTCGACCGGCGCCGAGCCATGGTAGCCGCGTCGCGAGTAGGAAACGACGCGATAGCCGGCCTTGGCGAACACCGGTTGCTGATAACCCCAGATAAGGCCGCTGCCGGACGCCGGATGGAGCAGCACAATGGGTTCGCCCGACCCTTCGGTGTCCCAGAACCACAGCCGGGTGTCGGCAAGCTGCGCAATCCCTTCCTTGGCCGGCACCTGCGGCGGAACCGGGATCGGCGCCAGCGGATCGAGCAGTGTTTGCGCGACTGCAGTATCCGCCCGCCAGGTCGCTCCAGCGTCAAATGCGAGCACCGCGGCGCCAGCCCCCAGCAGCTTCCGCCGACTAATCTCATAACTTGCCCTCACAGACGCCAAGCTGAGCTGCGGCCGTGCCGCCGCGGCTCCCTCTCCCCTTGTGGGGGAGGGTTGGGGTGGGGGGCCGGAGAGCTGTGGCACTGTTGTGCCGCCTCTCGCGACCCCCACCCCCGACCCCTCCCCACAAGGGGGAGGGGAGGAGTTTGCGGAACCGCTGCGGCGTAAGCCTGCACCCATGATATTCGCCATTTCCCGGACCGGCATTTCGATCATGGTCGCCCTCCCGTCCATCATTCTTGCGGCGCCGCCCATGGTATGACTGGCGCTCAGCTCTGCGGCTCCCAAATATACCGACGATCGCCACGTGAGCCTATGGCGAACAGACGCAAATCATCGCGGAAGAGTGACGGTATGCGCGACGTGTTCGAAGAGATTTTTGCCCAGCAGGGACTGGAACGGGGCGATCCGATAGATTCGGCGCGGCGCGGCATGCGTGCCCTCAGGCGGCGCTTCTACGAAGCGGTCGCGGTGCGCGACGATCCGGCGGGATTTGCGGTCGTGCTCGATGGTCGTCCGATCAGGACTCCGGCGCGCCGTGCGCTGGCGGCACCCTGCCGGCCACTTGCAGATGCAATCGCTGCCGAATGGCAGGCGCAAGCCGAGTTCATCGATGCTGCCGGAATGCCGGTGACGCGGCTCGCCAATACCATCATAGACGGCGTTGCCGCCGCGCGGGACGAAGTGGCAGGCGAGATTGTCAAATATCTAGGTTCCGATCTCGTGTGCTATCGCGCTGCAAGTCCGCAGGGCTTGGTGGCGCGGCAGTCACTGCAGTGGGATCCGATCATCGCCTGGGCCGAGGCGTCGCTCGGCGCTAAGTTCGCCACCGTGCAGGGGATCACTTACGTGCGCCAGCCGGACAGTGCAATCGATCGCGCGCGCGCCGCGATCCCGCGCGATCCGTGGCGGCTCGGCGCCGTTCATGCAGCTACCACTCTGACAGGTTCAGCGCTGATCGCGCTCGCGCTCGCAAGGGGCGACGTCGGGCTCGACGCGGCTTGGGCTGCCGCCCATGTGGATGAGGACTGGAACATGGAGCTGTGGGGCCGCGACGAACTTGCCCTCAAGCGCCGCGCCCACCGCTTTGCCGAGATGACGGCAGCGGCCCGCGTCCTGGCGGAGATGGAAACAGCGGGTTAAAGAAGCGCCACGGCGCCAACGCGCGTGGTTGACGGAACTTCCCCTCACTTTGACGCGATTTCTCCTTCAGTGGCCGTCCGCAGCCGCTTGATCTCAGCTTCCAACGCTTCGATCTTTTGGTTGCGCGCGGCCAGCGCGGCGGCCACATCGGTGGCCTCGACGCGCAGCGGAATGTGCTGCGGGCAATTTGCGTTCCAGGCCGAGACGGAAAACAGTATTACGCACTCCGGGCGCGCGTTGTATCCCTCGGGCATCAGCCGGGAGGTCAGTTCGGCATCGCCTTCGACCACGCGCGCGTTGCCCCAGATCTTGACACGTTGCCGGCTCCCATAGTCGATCAGAAAGAGCTGCGCCTTGGGGTTGTCGGCGAGGTTGCCCTGCGTGATGTATTGGCGGTTACCGGCGAAATCCACAAAGCCGATGGTTTTGTCGTCGAGCACATGCAGAAAGCCCGCCGGGCCGCCGCGGTGCTGGATATAGGGTTGCCCCTCAAGGTTCGCGGTGGTGAGGAAAACGCTGGTCTGCGCAGCGATGAACGCGGCGAGATCGGGTGTGATGCGGGTCGGCCACGCTCCGCGCTCCTCCATGCGGGCGTAGCGGTCACGGGATCCTTTGCGGCTCTGTATCGCTTTGACGGATGGCGTAAAAGCCACATCGCTCGAATAGGCGCCAGAGGTATCCGTCATCATCTCCTCACAGCCCGAGATCGCTCAGGGATGGATGATCGTCCGGGCGCCGGCCGAGCGGCCAGTGGTATTTGCGGTCGCTCTCCTTGATGGGAAGATCGTTGATGCTGGCAATACGCAGCCGCATCAGGCCGTGCTCGTCGAATTCCCAGTTCTCATTGCCATAGCTGCGGAACCAATGCCCGCTGTCGTCGTGCCACTCATAGGCGAAGCGCACCGCGATGCGGTTCTCGCGAAAGGCCCAGACTTCCTTGATCAGGCGGTAGTCGAGTTCACGGTTCCATTTGCGCGTCAGGAATGCCTCGATTTCCGCCCGGCCGTGCAGGAATTCTGCGCGATTTCGCCAGCGACTGTCGGTTGTGTAGGCGAGGGCGACGCGAGTGGGTTCGCGTGTATTCCATGCATCCTCCGCCATGCGCGCCTTCTGTGCGGCTGTTTCGGAGGTGAACGGCGGAAGCGGCGGGCGGTCCATGGCATTGTCCTCGTTGATGGTGTCGGCGAACGCATCTAAGCCCTAAAAATGAGCCGTAGCCCAAGCGGCCGCATGGCCTTCGCGCGCCGCAATATCGGCTATGCTGGGAGCAACCGCAACAACGCGGCCAGCAACAAGGCGGCAGGGAGTTGAATGATGGCGCGACCGTTCGAGGGCATCCGGGTAATCGACGTCACGCACGTGCTGGCGGGACCATTTGCGACCTACCAGTTGGCGGTGCTGGGCGCCGATGTGATCAAGGTCGAGCATCCTGATGAGCCCGACCAGAGTCGCGGCAATGGTACGGACAGGGCGCTCAACCGGGCGCAGCTCGGCACCTCGTTTCTTGCGCAGGCTTCCAACAAGCGGGCCGTCACGCTCGATCTCAAGACTGAACACGACCGCGATATCCTCAAGAAGCTGGTCGCAACCGCAGATGTATTCGTTGAGAACTACCGGCCCGGGGCGCTCGAAACGCTTGGCCTTGGCTATGAGGCGTTGTCCGCCATCAATCCGCGTCTGATCTACGCCTCCTTCTCGGCGTTCGGACACACCGGGCCGCAGCGTCAGCGCACCGCGTATGACCATGTGATCCAGGCCACCTCGGGCATCATGGCAATGACCGGGGCCGAGACCTTCAATCCGGTGATGTTCGGGGCGCCGGCAATCGATTATGCGACCGGGACGACCGGCGCTTTTGCTTTGTCCGCCGCGCTTTTTCAGCGTGAGCGCAGCGGCCGCGGCCAGCGCATCGATATGGCCATGCTGGATGTCGCCATGATCCTGATGAGTTCGCATCTCGCCGGCTACCTGAGAAATGGAACGCATCCGAAGCCGCACGGCAACCGACACGCCCATGCCACCAACGGCGCCTACGCGACCAAGGACGGCCTGTTGATGCTCGGGGCCAGCAATTTGCGCCAGCAACGCCGCCTGTGGACCGTGTTGGAGCGCCCCGATCTGATCAAGCGCACCAATGACGAGCGCGAGCGGGACCATGCCCGCGAAACCGCTGTCCTCACCGAAATACTCAAAACGCGCACCGCTGCCGAATGGGAGGAGTTCTTCCAGTCGCGTCACGTTCCGGCGGCGCGCGTTCGTACAATGGGCGAGGCAGTTGCTGATCCGCAGATCGCAAGCCGGGGCGTCATCCACCATCACGTTTCTGCGCCAGGCATAGAGGGTGGTTTTGGGGTTCCGGTCGCAGCCTTCACCTTTGCCCACGACGGCCCGCGCATCGACACGCCTCCGCCCGCGGTTGGCCAGCACAACGAGGAAATTTTCGCGGAGCTCGGGGTGGCATGGCGCGAGGCGGGGTGAGGGGAGAGCCGGACCGCAGGCGTCTCGCCCGTTTCTTTGGTTGTTCCGGTTTAGCGGGTGGGACGCCGCAGTCCCGTATTTTGACCGCACGCGCAATCACGCAGGGACCGCTTCGCCCCAATAGTTGTAGGTCAACGGCCGGGGGCCGGGCAGGTACGTAGTCTGCAGATCCCGGCACGCGAAGCCCGCTTCGGCGATCAGGGCCGCAATATCGCGATTGAGGTGACAGCCGCCGCCGATTTTCTTCCAGTAGGGCGTCAGCCGATCTTGCCAGCGACGCACACTTTCGTCGGGCGCAAGGCCGTGCTCGCAGAACAGCAGCCGGCCGCCTGGCTTGAGCACGCGGCGCATCTCGTTGAGCGCGGCTCCCGGGTCCGTAATTGAACACAGCGTGTAAGTGATGACGACACAATCGAAGCTCGCATCGTCGAGCGGAATACGCTCGGCCGAAAGCCCGACCAGGTCCACGTCGAGTCCCGCCTGCGCAATTCTTTTCAGAGCGAGGCGATGCATCTGCACAGCCGGGTCGAGACCCGTGATCTTCCCGACCTTGGCCCTATCGTAGTGGCACATGTTCAGGCCGGTCCCGATGCCGATCTCCAGGATTCGGCCTTCCGCCCGCGGCACGATTTTGTCGCGCTGCTGGCGCACCGGTTCGATGCCGCACGCCAGATCGATCAGGTACGGCAGGATATGACGTTCGTACCAGCTGTTGCTCATCTCTGTGACCTTAAAACCACGCCATGTGAACTTCGGAAATATGAGTGCGGGTCAGGCATTGGTCCTGGTCCATGTTGCGACAAGGTGCGCGCGGGCGCAGCTTGTCCAAGTCCGACATATCAGATTAAATACAGCTGGAAATGACTAAGAAAAGGGCCTGCCGGGGCGACGTCCGCACGGAAGGCAGCTGATTTTAAAAATTCGGAGGGAACATGCGCAACAGGTTTCTCGCGGCGATTGTGGCCGCTGTTTGTGCGGCGGCGACCTTCGCGCTTGCCGGCACGGCCTTCGCCCAGCAGCCGATCGTCATCAAGTTCAGTCACGTGGTGTCGCCCGACGCGCCCAAAGGCAAGGCCGCGGTGGTATTTAAGGACCTTGCCGAAAAATACACCAATGGCAGGGTGAAGGTTGAGGTCTATCCGAACTCTTCACTCTACAAGGACAAGGAGGAGCTGGAGGCGCTGCAGCTCGGCTCAGTGCAGCTCCTTGCGCCCTCGATTTCCAAATTCGGGCCGCTCGGTATCAAGGAATTTGACGTTTTCGATCTGCCGTTCCTGATGAGCGATGATGCACGCGCGCGCCAGATGATGGCGAGCCCGATGATGGCCGATCTCAATAAGAAGCTCGAAGCCAAGGGTGTGTTGCCGGTCGCCTATTGGGACAATGGTGCCCATGTCTACACGGCGAATAAGCCTCTGATCCGCCCCGAGGACTTCAGAGGCATGAAGATGCGCATCCAGGGCTCCAAGGTGCTCGACGCGGTGGCGCGCGAGCTTGGCGCCATACCGCAGATCATGGCGTTCAGCGAGCTCTACCAGGCGCTGCAGACCGGCGTGGTTGACGGCGAGGACAATGTGCCGTCGAACATTCTGACCCAGAAGTTCTACGAGGTGCAGAAGTACCTGACGGTCTCCTATCACGGGCGGCTCACCTATGCGCTCGTCACCAACAAGAAGTTCTGGGATGGCTTGCCGGCCGATCTGAAAGAGCCCCTGGGGCGGGCGGTGAAGGAGACCACGGACTACTTCAACGAGACCGCGGCGAAGGACAACGACGACGCGCTCGAAAAGATCAAGGCCTCAGGCAAAATCCAGGTCCATGTTCTCACCGACGCGGAGAAGAAGGCCTGGGTCGCCAAGCTGATGCCGGTTCACAAGGAAATGCAGAGCCGTTTCGGCAAGGACTTCATCGACAAGATCTACAAGGCCTCTGGTTTCGTAGCTCCACAATCCTGAGAGGGCTAAATCCCTCCCCGTGTTCGGGGAGGGCAGGGTGGGGCTACTTTCGCGAGTCTGTACTGTGCAGAAGACCCCACCCCTACCCTCCCCGAAGACGAGGAGGGAGAAGGACGCCGCCAATCTTCCAAAGTGGGACTCTGGCCCAAGGGGAACATCTTGCTCGACGTGCTCGACCGCATTCTCGATCGGCTCGAAGAGTGGATCATCTGCGTCCTGATCGGCGCTGCTACCTGCATCACATTCGTCGCTGTCGTTCACCGCTATGGGGCCAGCAATGCGGTAGTGTTCGCCACGTGGGCGAGTGCGCACGGCCTCACGTGGTTGAGCGACGCGGCGGACTGGCTTTACGTCTCGCTCACCTCGATCAATCTGTCCTGGGCGCAGGAGCTGGCCACCTACATGTTCGTGTGGATGGCGAAATTCGGCGCGGCGCTCGGCGTGCGGACCGGCATCCATGTGGGCGTTGATGTCTTCGTAAACCGGCTTTCGCCGGAAGCCCGCAAGCCGGTGATCATGTTCGCACTCGCCTGCGGTGCGCTGTTCACTGGCATTATCGGCACGCTCGGTGCCGTCTATGTCTACGAGCTCGACGCGGACCAGGTTTCGCAAGAACTCGAGTGGCCGAGCTGGATCATCTATCTGTGCATCCCGCTTGGCTCCTACCTGATGTGTTTCCGCTTCCTGCAGGTGATGTGGCGATATCAGCAGTCAGGCTACGTTCCCCATCAGGCCCACGGCATCGAATACCAGGGCCAGCAGGCTCCCGTCGCGGAGCCAGCGCAATGACGACACAGACCGAAGCCCTCGCGCGCCCGCGCAACGGCACCATCACGGCGATGTTGATCGTTGCGATTCCGATCGTGCTGGCGCTCATCTGCGTGCTGGCGCGCTTCGACATCATCGAGCTGTCGCAGTCGGTGCGGGCGGCGCTGTTGTTTGCGCTACTGCTCGCCCTTATGGCGACCGGCATGCCGATCTCGATCGCGCTTGGCCTGTCGGTGCTTACCTACCTGTTTATCCTCTCAAGCGTCGATCCCAAGATGGTCGGGCTCAAGCTGTTCACCAGCATCGACCGCTTCGAGATCATGGCGATCCCGTTCTTCATCCTGGCCGGCAATTTCCTCACCTCAGGCGGGGTGGCGCGACGGATGATCGACTTTGCGACCTCGATGATCGGGCACTGGTATGGGGGGCTCGGCCTCGCGGGCGTGGTCGCCTGCGCGCTGTTCGCCGCGATCTCGGGCTCCTCCGTGGCGACCGTGGTCGGCATCGGTTCCATTATCCTGCCCGCGATCGTGCAGAACGGTTATCCGCCGCGGTTCGGAGCCGGCGTGATCGCAACCTCAGGCGCCCTCGGCATTCTGTTCCCGCCGTCGATCAACCTCGTCATCTTCGCGGTCGCGACCAGCGGGATGCAGCCGAGGGGACCCGACGGCGCCATCGTCGACTCCGCATCGGTGGGGCAGCTCTTCATCGCCGGCCTGGTGCCGGGCCTGATGCTTGCCACCATGCTGGGCATGACCACTTATTATCGGGCCTGGCGCAATGACTATCCGCGCATGAAGCGTGCCAGCTGGGGCGAATGCCTGCGTGCCTTTCGTGACGGCTTCTGGGGCCTCTTCCTGATCATACTGGTACTGGGCGGCATCTATTCCGGCCTGTTCACCCCCACCGAGGCCGCCGCGATGGCGGCCGTCTACGCGTTCTTCATCTCGGTATTCGTCTACAAGGAACTCAAGCTCGCCGACGTGCCCGCCGTGCTGCTCAAGGCGTCCTCCATGAGCGCCATGATTCTCTACATCATCACCAATGCGGCGGTGTTTTCCTGGCTGCTCACCTCCGAGCAGATTCCCCAATCGATGGCCGAGTGGATGACGGCGCAGGGTTTCGGCACGGTGGCGTTCCTGCTCGTCACCAACATCGTGCTGCTGGCGGCCGGCAACTTCATGGACCCTGCTGCCATCGTGCTGATCATGGCGCCGATCCTGTTTCCCATGGCGGCGCGTCTCGGCGTCCATCCGGTGCACCTCGGCATCCTGATGGCCGTAAACATGGAGGTGGGGCTGTGCCATCCGCCGGTAGGGCTCAACCTCTATGTCGCATCCGGCATCACCAAAATGGGCATCACCGAGCTGACCGTGGCGGTGCTTCCGTGGCTCGGAACCATGCTGGTGTTCCTGGTGATGGTAACCTACATCCCGGAAATCTCGCTGTGGCTGCCGCGCGTGCTGGGGATGCTGTATTAGCACGGCTTCCCCGGTCAGATCGAAGCACAGTGGTCACTCGCTGGTCGTCGCCGGGCTTGTCCCGGCCACCTCGATTGCTGAGTTCCGGGGCTTGACGTTCGGGGTCGCCGGGACAAGCCCGGCGACGACGCCGATGCATGATTCAAAGTGGCCAAGCCCCGTTTCCGGGCTTTGGCTCGGGCCCACCAGCCCCCGCAGCAAAGCGCGGAAATCGACTGATCACGGACGCGGCTGCCCCCGACTGACCAACTCAGCGCAGCGAAACCGCCATCCCGCTCAGATCAAGGTTGGCGATCAATCCAACCTGCCGGCCCCTCAATCTCAAAACCGCGCCCTTGTCGTTGGTCAGCGCGATCACCCCAGCCCCGACCCCAAGCGCGGCACCTGCGCCGGCGGCCCCGTATACTCCCGCTACGTCCGATGGCCTGAAAATGTGGCTGACGGTACCGACAAAGCGCGTCCCCGCTGCGCCGAACACGAGGCCCGCGCTGAGGCCGCCGATCGACAGCGGGTATCGCCGACCGTGAAATATCAGCGTTCCAGTACCGCCGGAGCCGCCGATGAAGAAACCTGCTTTGACCACCGAAAACTGGATGCTGCCGCTGTCGGCATAGGTCGGCGACGAAACGCCCATGCCCGTAACGGCGATCAGGCCAATAAGACCTGCACGAAATTGGTGAAAAATTCGCATGTTGGAGTTCTCCCCGAATCCCTCGTGGCCCGTGCCTGGGCCACCACCCACGGAACATATAACGCCACGGCCGATCAGGCATTCCGTAGGCTGAAAAGTGGCCGTCGGTGGGAATGTTGCGGAGTGTTGTAATCCGGACACTTCCGGCAGACAGGCGGCTGCCCGGTCGAGCCGCCGGTGACCTCAACCGGACATGGCAGATGCGAGGTCGCTCATCGCCGGCTGCCCGTTCCTCCGCGTTGCGGAACCGCCAGGCGCACCTCGATATCAAAATGGTATGCCATTTCCTTCGTACCTAACGACTCATACAGCGCAATAGCTGCTTCGTCCTCCACGTCAGCTTGCACAAAAATAACGTACGCATTCCGCTCTGCAGCGATCCTCCTGAGTTCACCGATCAATCCGGTGGCAACGCCTCTGCGCCGATGGCTCGCCGCAACGGCGAGGTCATAGATGTATAACTCCCGCCGATCCTGCTCGAACTTCTCTAACTCGTACGCGGCAAGGCCGCCGACGACCTCCGCGCGGTTCATGGCAACTACGGCGATGAAATGTTGCTTGCTCAGCAACCGCCTCAGGTAATCATCGGTCGGCACGAAATGCTGGTAAGTGTCGACTTCGCCGAACGTCTCTCCGAACACCCGTAGCAAGTCTTTGAGGAGCGACACGTCTGCGCACGCGAGGTGCCGATAGATGTAGCCGGCGGGGGTAACCATCAGGCCAGTTTTAGCGCCGCAAACCGCAATGCCGCAAACGGCATCAGCGGATGTGATCTCTGGCAGGGCGGCAGAACTGGTCGGGCGCTTTGGCCTATCGACGGCGCTGACGCTATGAGCAAGCCGGATTTCTGACAGTGCAAATTTTTTCGATAAGGCTGAAACGGTTCTTCACCTCTCCCCTCTGGGGAGAGGTGACTGACAACGCCGGCATGTCTATCATTCAGCCATATCGGAATCTACACTAGCGCTGGCCCGACAAATGCTTGCCGGCCCCGCCGCCGCTCGTTACCGCAAGGGATCCTCCTCAAGTACGAAACTACCGTGCGTATTGTCTCTGGTTGCCGGATCAGGACCTCGTCCCTCCGCAAAGGCGAACTCTTCCATGCGCCGTCCATGCAGCAGGCCCGGAAGACCATAGTTTCCTTCGATGCAACGCGGCTCGTAATAGAACCTGTTCTCCTCGTCGCTCTGCCTGTTGAACTCTTGCCTGACGGTCCATGGCCGCGTCCACACGGTCGGATCGTCGATCGTGACCTCGTACACGAGGGTCTTTGGCCCGGTACGCGTCCAGCGCTCAACGAGATGCAAGTTCTCGCGCGACCCCTGGAAATCCGTTTTCGGACTGAAGTTGGTCACATCGACCACGAGTGTGTTGCCCTCCCAATGACCGCGCGAGTCGCCGAACCACTGGCGGATACTGCCCGGCAAGTGGGGGCTCCCGTTCATGACAATGTTGCGCTGCCACCCCTGGCCTTGACCCACGTCATAGAAGATGGAGATGCCGCCGGGAGTCTGCACGATCCGGCGAAAGCTGCCGGTCGGACCGCCAAACTCGGGTAGGCCGACGGTCAGGCAGCGCTCCGCCAGGGAACTGTCCTCCGGACCGTTATTGCGGTTCATGCGCGCCGTATTGTAGCGTGGAGGCGGTTCGGCGCGTCGCGGCGAGGGCGTGGGATCATAGTTGCCGCCGCTACAGGTCGCCGACTTGGTCCTGCATGCCTCGGTCGCCTGCAGCAGGCCGAGACGAAATTCTCGCTCGGCGGCAGCAATCTTCTGTGCTTCCGGCGTAAGGGGCGGAATCCGGCCATTTGGCGGATCGGCAATCAACGATGTGTGCGCGCCGATGCGTTTCCAGGACCAGAATGCCGAGTTGTAGCCGCTGGCGACATCGTTCTCGGTCCCGCGCTCGGCGCGCCTGTCTCGGCCGAGCACTGCCGCCCGCGCTTCATCTAATTCGGCTCGTTGTGCGGCGGTGAAAAATTCCTGGGCCGCATACTTGGCGGGCCGCTGCAAGGGCGTGTCGCTTTCGTCGGTCCAAATGCCCTGCAGATCAGGTTCGCCCCAAGGCGTTTTCAGCGCCGAGGCTGGAACGGGCACCGTACCGGCAGCCGTCGGAACCTGAGCTGAGATCGGGGTGACGGGCACCGAAGCGGCGGCGCCGAAAGCGGCGGTCGCAATGGCGACAGCTACCGTTGGGCGTGAGAAGCGGTCGCGCATGACGATCTCCTTTAGCCTTGCAGCGTATTACCGCAACGAAAATTCTCCTCTGCACCGAACTGCCTATGGTTCGTGCTTAGCCGAGTGTATCGCGGTTTTGTTTGCGAGGAAAAGATGGTTTGCGCGGCGTACCGGGGCCAGTATCTCTCCTGGCCTTTTGTCGGTGGACAGGCGGGTGGAAGACGACGGTTCTGCCGGTAGTGCAGATGTTAACTTTCCCGGCAATCTGATCTCGTTGCCAGCCGCGCGTTAACGTGAGTGCGTCCGCCCACGGAGGAAGGTGACTAGTATTACTTCGACTTGCTGCGCTGCTGGTCAACGATGGTCGCGCGAACCACCGTGGGCCTGCCGTTACGAACCACGGTCAATTCGGCAGAATCGCCTACCCACAATAGACCGAGGCGGGTACGGAGTTGCGATGTATCCCGCACCGGCGTTCCCCCAAGATCTGTGACTACGTCACCGGCTTTGAGACCTGCCAGATCCGCCGGCGAGCCGGCCTCGACCTTGGTGATGACCGGTGTGGTGGGCGGCGTGGCAAATTTGAACTCGCGCACCAGTGCCGGACTCGAATCCTCGAAGGTGATTCCGAGTTTACCGCGGCGAACGTCACCGGTTTCCAAGATGTGATCGGCCACGAGCCGCGCCATGTTGATCGGAATCGCAAAGCCCATCCCGGGATTGGAGTTGGTCGCGCCGATGAATGCGGTGTTGATGCCAATCAGGTCACCGCGTAGATTGACAAGCGCCCCACCCGAATTGCCGGGATAGATGGCCGCATCGGTCTGGATGAAGTTCTCGTACTGCTCGATGCCCACATTCGTGCGGTTCAATCCGCTAATGATGCCGGACGTTACGGTCTGGCCGATCAAGAACGGATTGCCTATGGCGAGGACGAAATCGCCTACCTCGACCTGATCGGAATCGCCGACGACGATCGCGGTCAGATTTTCGGCCGGAATCTTGATGACAGCGATATCGGTGTCCGGGTCCCCCCCGACCAGCTTCGCCACTACTTCACGGCCGTCGGCGAGTTGGACGTTGATTTCGTCGGCGCGGTCGATGACGTGATTGTTTGTGATAATAAGGCCCTGATTCGCGTCAATGACCACACCCGATCCGGCTGCGCGCATCTGCTGGTCGACCGCCGCCGGTTTGGCATCACGAGCCTTGCGCTGCGTGTTAACGTCCTGCGCCCGGCCTTTGATGGCGATACTGACCACTGCGGGCGTTATCTTTTTGAGAATCGGCGCCAGCGTCGGCAGTCCGCTCGCCTGTTGGATGACCGGAAGCGGAACGCTGGCATGCGCGGCCAGCAGTCCGCTCGCCGCCAACGCAAGACCCAACGCGGTCGCCCCCAATATCCGGTTCATAGGCGCAAATCCTTCGTCGGAGAACGGCAACAAACCTGGGTATCGAAGTCTTCTATCCCGGTTCATCGTCATGCAAAGATCTCACATCGAGGAAATTCGATCCTTGCATGTGGCGTTCCAGATTCTGACAAAAGTGTTAGCCAAACATAAGCGGAACTAATGCGCCGCACAAGGCCGGACACTGCAATTGCCCTTCAAAGCAAAGATGTGTAAAATATTGTATTTATGCGAAATTTATTCTGCGTCGCCCACGTTTCACGCAGCAGTGATTGATCCACCGACTGTATTTTTCGCCGCGCTGCACAAACAGAGCCGGCAGCGACCTCTTTGCCGGCACGCGCCGTCTTAACCGACGAATGCCGGATGAACCGCCGCAGTTCAGCGAGAATAAGGTCGGCATCCGCCGCGCTCCCGCCGCGCAGGATGGCGCGTTCGATCTTCTCCAGGAGCGCCACCTGAGTCTCGGAACCGAGGCCGCTCTAAAGAGAGATCGATGCGGCGACTTGACCAACGCGCCTTGATTTTGGTACCGCGACGATGTCGCGGGAAACGATCGTCCCCAAGTGCGTGTAATCGCCCATATGGTGGGCAGCTCTGTCGTCCGGGCAGTGCGCCTCTGGTTTGGCGAAACGGATCCGGGTGGCCGGGAGGATACAAGATGGCATTGGTTGTTGGGCTTGTCTCGATCGCGGTGATCTGGGCCATTGTGATCTCGGGTTCGATCTACTTGAACAAGAACGTGCAATAGACCGGCAGCCGGGCGCACGATCGCATGTTCAGCGTCGTGCAACGTACTCGGCAGGACCTGACCGGCGGGCAGGCGGGCCGCGGATTGCGGCCTTAACGTGCTTGATCCGAACACCGGCGGTCTTCCGACCGCCGCCGGCCCGCCTTCGACCGAAGCGTTGCCTGCGAGCCTTTGGGTTGCGGTTCCGCAGCCGTCTGCGTCGTGGTAGAGGCAGGGCGGATCGGCTTCGGAGCCACACATGAAAGACATCCTGGAAAATCTCGAGCGTCGGCGCGCCAGCGCCCGCAGCGGCGGCGGCGCGCTTCGCATCGAGGCGCAGCACAAGCGCGGCAAGCTCACCGCCCGGGAGCGCCTTGAACTGCTCATGGATAAGGGCTCGTTCGAGGAGTTCGACATGTTTGTCGAGCACCGTGCGACCGACTTCGGCATGGACAAGCTGAAGATTTCGGGCGACGGCGTCGTCACCGGCTGGGGTACCGTAAATGGCCGCACCGTGTTCGCCTTTGCCAAGGACTTCACTGTGTTCGGCGGCTCGCTGTCGGAAACCCACGCTCAGAAGATCACCAAGATTCAGGACATGGCCATGAAGGCCCGCGCCCCGATCATCGGCCTGTTCGATGCCGGCGGCGCCCGCATCCAGGAGGGTGTCGCGGCGCTCGGCGGCTACGGCGAAGTGTTCAAACGCAATGTGATCGCATCCGGAGTCATTCCGCAGATTTCCGTCATTATGGGCCCGTGCGCCGGCGGCGACGTCTATTCGCCGGCCATGACGGACTTCATCTTCATGGTGAAGGATACGAGCTACATGTTCGTCACCGGCCCTGACGTGGTGAAGACCGTCACCAACGAGGTGGTGACCGCCGAGGAGTTGGGAGGCGCCCACGTCCACACGACCAAATCATCGGTCGCCGATGGCGCGTACGAGAACGATGTCGAATGCCTGCTGCAGATGCGCCGGCTGATCGATTTTCTGCCGTCCAACGCCGTCGCGGGCCCGCCCGAATGGCCGTCCTTCGACGATGCGGAGCGCGAGGATGCCTCGCTCGACACGCTGGTGCCGGAACACCCCAACAAGCCGTACGACATAAAGGAACTCATCCTCAAGGTGGTGGACGAGGGCGACTTCTTCGAGATCAGCCAGGCCTTCGCCCGCAACATTGTGACGGGTTTCGGCCGTCTCGCCGGCCGCACGGTCGGCTTCGTGGCGAACCAGCCGATGGTGTTGGCCGGCGTGCTTGATGCAGATGCCAGCCGCAAGGCCGCCCGCTTCGTGCGCTTCTGCGACGCCTTCGAAATTCCCATCGTCACCTTCGTAGACGTGCCGGGATTTCTGCCCGGCACAGCCCAGGAATATGGTGGCCTCATCAAGCACGGGGCGAAGCTGCTGTTCGCCTACAGCCAGAGCACGGTGCCGCTGATCACCGTCATCACCCGCAAGGCCTTCGGCGGCGCCTATGACGTGATGGCGTCCAAGCATGTCGGCGGCGACATCAACTACGCCTGGCCGTCCGCCCAGATCGCCGTGATGGGGGCGAAAGGTGCGGTCGAGATCATCTTCCGCTCCGACCTCGGCGACGCCGACAAGATCGCGGCCCGCACCAGGGAATACGAGGACCGCTTCCTGTCCCCGTTCGTCGCCGCCGAACGCGGCTACATCGACGAGGTGATCATGCCGCGCGCGACGCGCAAGCGGCTGGTGCGGGCGCTAGGAATGCTCAGGGGGAAGAAGGTGGAGATGCCGGCGAGGAAGCATGATAATTTGCCGGTGTAGAGATAATTGCAGGGTAGCCAAAACCGGCTCTGAAAGCTCTTGAGCGTTCAGGCTTTCTTTCGGCGTCAGATACAGTAGCATCCGATGCATGAGAACTACGCTCGACATTGATGACGACATCCTTGCCGCCGTCAGCGGATTGGCATCCGAACAGAACACCACAGCCGGAAAGGTAATTTCCGATCTTGCCAGGAAGGCGTTGACTCATCCTGCAGACCGCGCAGAGTCCAAATACCACAACGGACTTCGGCTAATGCAGAGGACGGAAGGGATAGTAACTCCTGAAATGATCGATCAACTCTCGGAAGACGACGTTTAGGCTGTGCTTTGGCTGCTCGATGTAAGTTTTGCCGATTGCGTTGCTCCCGATAGCGCTGACGCCGAAGCGGTTGCTTCGGCGTCCGGTATTGTCATACAAGAATACGCGTCAGCGTCCCTGCGCCGGCGCCGGTGTCTGCGGCTGCGATGCATTGCCACCGGGATTAGCGGGAGTTGCGGGCCGTTGCTGGGCAGGCGCAGATCCCGTTGTTGTGGGCGGGGCAGGCTGGTTGCTCGCCTGTTCGGTGCGGTTATATTCGATCGCCAACCCGAGAACCGCGATGATGGCGATGATTATGACGACGATCCCGGTCCACATTGCGCCGGAACCGCTTCGCGGTTCATCGCCGAGGGGGCGCGGCGGGTCCTCGGATGGCCGGCGAGAATCGGAGTAGCGTGGATCAATACGCGGGTCAGACATGGCTGCTCCTCCATGATGAGATAGATGTTTGAAAGCCAACCCCTGATCGCCGATAATGTTCCCCCTTGAAAGAATCGGCGTACGTCAGGTGGACCGTATTGCGCGACCCCGCCGAAATTATTGAGCGGCACATCTCACGCGGCGCGTACCGCGAAGGCGCGCCGCGCGCCTTGATTTCAAGTGCCCGAAGTGCGACATGCCCACCATGAATCACCCCTTGGGCGCCTTTACGGTAGACACCGCGGTCATCTCGCCGCTTGCGGCGGAGGTCGCGCGCCGGCGCACGTTCGCCATCATTTCCCATCCCGATGCGGGCAAGACCACGCTGACTGAAAAGCTCCTGCTGTTCGGCGGCGCCATCAATCTCGCCGGCCAGGTCAGGGCCAAGCGCGACCGTCGCACCACCCGTTCCGACTGGATGAAGATCGAGCGCGAGCGCGGCATCTCGGTGGTCACGTCGGTGATGACGTTCGAGTATGACGGCATCGTTTTCAACCTGCTCGACACCCCGGGCCACGAAGACTTCTCGGAAGACACGTATCGCACCCTGACGGCCGTCGATTCCGCCGTGATGGTGATCGACGCCGCCAAGGGCATCGAGGCGCGCACCCGCAAGCTGTTCGAGGTGTGCCGCCTGCGCGATATCCCGATCATCACCTTCATCAACAAGATGGACCGCGAGAGTCGCGACCCGTTTGACCTGCTCGACGAGATCGAGAAGACGCTTGCCCTCGATACCACGCCGATGACCTGGCCGATCGGCCGTGGCCGCGATTTCATCGGCACCATGGAAGTCGCGACGGGTAGCGTACGGCTGATGGACGGCGACCCCAAGGCCGGCTCGCTGCGCCCAACCCTCCCTCGCTTGCCGGGCGCGAGCGAGGAGGGGACCGGCGTCGCGGACGATTTCGCCGAGATCGCGGCGCTCAATCCCAGCCTCGATGCCGCCGGGCTCGCGGAAGAATTCGCCATCGTCAAGGAGGCCTGCCGGCCGTTCGACCTCGACTCGTTCCGCGAAGGGCATCTGACGCCGGTGTTCTTCGGCAGCGCGCTGAAGAATTTCGGCGTCGGGGATTTGCTCGACGGGTTTGCCGCCTATGCGCCGGCGCCGCGTGCGCAAACTGCCGACCTCCGCCGCGTCGAGGCCGACGAGCCCGCCATGACGGCGTTCGTGTTCAAGATCCAGGCCAACATGGATCCGAACCACCGCGACCGCATCGCCTTCGCCCGGCTGTGCTCAGGCAAGCTCACCCGCGGCATGCGGGCGAAGCATGTGCGCACCGGCAAGTCGATCGGTCTGCACACGCCGCACTTCTTCTTCGCCCAGGATCGCGCCATCGCGGACGAGGCTTTTGCGGGCGACGTGGTCGGCATCCCCAACCACGGTAGCCTGCGCATCGGCGACACCCTCACCGAGGGGGAGACGCTCAATTTCGTCGGCGTGCCGAGCTTCGCGCCGGAAATCATCCGCCGGGTGCGGCTCACCGACGCCATGAAGGCAAAGAAGCTCAGACAGGCGCTGCAGGAAATGGCGGAGGAGGGCGTCGTCCAGGTGTTCCGTCCGACCGACGGCGCACCGGCGCTGATCGGCGTGGTCGGTCCGCTGCAGCTCGATGTGCTGCGCGACCGTCTTGCCACCGAATATGGTCTGCCGGTCGAGTTCGACCAGAGCGAGTTCCAGCTGGCGCGCTGGATTTCGGCGGCTGATAGGAGGGCCCTCGAAGAATTCATCGCGGCAAACCGCGCCGGCATCGCCGAGGATCTCGACGGCGATCTCGTGTATCTCGCCCGCAGCCAGTTCTACCTCGACTACACCCGCGAGCGCGCGCCTGGCATCGTGTTCACGGACGTGAAGGACGTGAAGGCGGCGAGGGGCGGGTAGGGTGGGCAGATAATTTTGATATATAGGGGCGACCCTCATTTGCGCTAACTTACGCTGTGCCGTGCCGTTGCCGATCGAGCCGAAATTGTATTTGCCGGGATTCTTCTTCAGCAGCTCGACGAGTTGCGCGACCGTGCCGACGCGGAGCCGCGTGTTGACGGCAAGCGCGCTCGGCTGAGTCGCCAGCGTGGTGATGTAGGCGAAATCCTTGCGCGGATCATAGGGGAGCTTGCCGAACAGCAACGCATTGATCGCGAGCGGCCCCGCAATGCTGAGTCCCAGCATGTAGCCGTCGGGCTCGGCCTTGGCGACCGCGTAGGTGCCGAGATTGCCGCTCGCACCGGGCTTGTCCTCCACCACAAATGACTGGCCGAGCTTCTGCGCGAGCTGATCCGCGATCAGGCGTGCGACCATGTCGGGCGTCGATCCGGGGCCGAACGGAACGTAAAGCTTTACAGTGGGGGTCGGCCATTCCTGGGCGACGGCTTGCGCGCCGAGTGGTGCCGCAGTGGAGAGCGCGGCGCAAGTGAAGGCGAACGCGGCCAGCAGGTACTTCGTCATGATGTTCGCAAATATCTCGTGCGACGAATTCCCTCAGAACAGGGAACTTAACAGGGAATCTTTGAAATTTCCGGCCATTTTGGCGCTATGCGGCGCGCGCTGACTTCCATTTACGCTGCGATTCCAATGCGCTGCGAAGGATTCCCTGCTCGGCACAGAACAGCGAATTTTTTGCTCCGAAACAGGGAACTCTTCGCCTGAACAGGGAAACTCCGCTGAGAGCGCGGTTTGACAGCCAGGCTGAAATACCCAGCGGCGCACGGCGCAGACGGCTTGCAGCGTTATTCGCATAATCGACGACATGTCTTTTCGATTTCCATAGAATAAGCTTATCATAATAGTCCTATTTTTACAAGAAAATTCGCGGTCAAATGTTTGTTCGGTTTGGCAAAACCTTGACCACAGCAGCACATCAAACGATCCCACGAGCGTTTCTTGCTTCCCAATCCTTTGCTGCTGCATAACGGCCCGTTCACCCGTATAAGACGTATCCTCGAAGGACTTGGGGGCGGCAGAGACCGGATGCGGTTGGCGACCTCGACACTTCGACGGCTGACAGTATGCGAATTGATCGCTGCGAAAGCATGGCAACATTGAGCAAATTGAGTTTCGGATGATCGTGGGATTTTGCCAAAGTCTGACGGCGGAATTTATTCAATTCGCGACGTCATGGATTAACTGGGTGGATTGATTGGGCGAGCGATCCCGATAACAGCAATCTCGTCCGCACCCTGGTGGGCATTCATTGCTATTCCTGGTGGGGTGGTCGGAACCATGGCCTTTATCAAGCTCGTCCGCGGTAAGCACACCGACGCCCGCATCGACCGCGCGAACGAAAAGCTGGATGCCCAGGGCCGAGAACCCGGAGAAGATCCCGGCAATGACGCGTTTTATCAATCCGGTCAGGGGTATGCGGTGCGTAAAACCGGGCGACCACAAGAGTCGCGCCTACGAAGGACGCCGATCGACTACCCAAGATGGCAAAAAATCAGCCGAGTGTGAGCTGAATCACAATGCGTTGGTCCCTCCCGTCGTAGGACATGTCCGGTGGACGGAATCATGCTCCGAGGAAGGACAACATGACCATTCTGTCTGCGATGTTCGGCAGCGATCCGGCGGCGGAGATATGTGTCGGCTCGCTGGTGTTTCTGCTCATCTATCTGGCCGGCTTCGCGCTGTTTCAAAACTGGAGTCGCATCTCCCGGCCGACGCCGGTCATTCACCGGCACATCATTTCAGGTCTCAGCGCTGCGCTCGTCGCCCTGAGCGTTGTATTCTGGTTACACGCAACGAATACGGCGGCAGCGTCCGCCAAAGAGCAATCCGGCGCGGTAATCGCGCCGCTCGAGCTTCATCGCTTCATCGACATGAATGCGCTGCCTGTTCATACGTTCGAGGATCAGAGCCTGATCTATCCGCGCCAGTGAGGGCGGTTGGCGCGAAGCGCGCTTGGTTTCCCTCTCGAGTCGTGGCCGGGCTCGTCCCGGCCACCTCGATCGTTGATGGTTTGCGCCCAAAATGCGGGGTCGCCGGGAAAAGCCCGGCGACGACGCAGTAAAGTGATTCAAAGTGAACGAAATCCGGCGTCTTTCGCGATTTCCAGGAAGATTGAGCAACTTTCTCTGCCAATTGGCTTGCCTGGAAAAACGCTCAGCGCAGCTGAGCGGTGACGAGGTTGTTGTTTGCATAGTGGCTGATCGGTGCGCGCGTGGCCGAGGCTGAGGCGTTGCAGAAAGCAAGTGCGCGCCGCAGCAGCCATTCGGTCCTGGATGATGGCCACGCATCGGTCAGAAGAACACGCATCGGTCAGAAGAAAAAGTCCAACTCGTGGGCCTTGCGTTGCGCCCTGCCGTGCCTTCGGAAGCGCACTTCCTCAAGGTCGTCAGCGCAAAATTCGTTACAAAAGAAGAGACCGTTGGGGGCTCGCCACGGCTGCAACTGCCCGTTCACGACCGGCAGCGACTTACCGCAGAATGCACAACACGCCGCATCGGTGTCGCCGGTGTACGCGTTCATCGGACACCTCCACTGTAGGCCCCCGGCGCGTGTCTTGATAACGAAGATGGCCTGCGGCGGTTGCGTGAAACACGATAGTGTGAGGAAGATCGGCAGCAAACAAACAGTCTCACACCGGTTTGATGACCTTTGTGTCGCGATGCGGACACGGCGCGGAAAAAAGAAAATCTCGCCGGCACATCTACCGGCAACTGCCGCCACGCAACGGTAAAACCCGCGGCAGCTGTTTTCAGTCTGATAGAGGCTTGCTGACGGCCCCTTCGCGTTCTGCCTGCTCTGCCAGTCGGGTCCAGGCGTCGGCATGGTCCAGCAACAGGCGTCGATCCCGTTCCGTCGCGGTTTCCGCCATGAGCCGACATGCGTCGGCAAAGTTTCGGTAGGTGGCGGGATGGTGCATCCAGTTCGGCCTCTCAAGCCCCGCTTGGCTGGAAACTTGGAACCAGAGCCTGTGGTTCCACGATCTCGCTTTGGTGATAGGTTGGACAGCGAACGAAATCCATCTCAACGATTTGTTAAAGGAGGGCGGTGAGATGGGTCGTTCGATGACCGCCGCAGACATGTATCGACGACACGCCGCCGAGTGCATGAAGATGTCCCAGCAGCCCCACCGAGGCGACCAAGACAAGGCCGTGCTCGTTGAAATGGCGGCGATGTGGCTCCGTTTGGCGGAGTTCGCCGAAAAGCACGGTGACACAGACGGTTCGGCCCTGGCCAGTTAAGTCCGCGAAACCCGCCTCCGCAGCCGGCGCCGATTCATCGCGTGTGGTTGTGGCACGCGCAGTCGCACGTGATTCCGGCCGTTTGTCTCACCGCATATTTATTTTCGGCGAGAAGGCGCCGGGCTCCCACCGGCATCCTGATGCTCATCGAAGTATTGCTCCAGCCGTCTTGCTTCCGCGCGCGCGTTCGCCTCTACTGCGCCAGACCTTGCAGCCCCCGGCGGAGAGACGACGATGGGCCTTCTGGTACTTGTTCTGGGACTGATTCTTTTTCTCGGCCCCCATGTGTTAGTGACCATGCGGCCGCACCGCGATGCCGCGATCAAGCGGTTCGGTGAATGGCCCTACAAGGCCCTGTTCGCGGCGGTCTCGCTGCTCGGCCTCTATGTGACGGGCAAAGGTTTCGGCATGTACGACGCCGCCGGCCCGATCGTGCTGTGGACACCGCCAAGCTGGGCCCTGCATGTCACCGAGGCCTTGATGTTGCCGGCTTGCATCTTCGTTGCCGCAGCTTACCTTCGGGGCACAATCAAACGCGTGCTGAAACATCCCATGCTGGTCGGCGTGAAAACCTGGGCCGTGGCGCACCTCATCACCAACGGCGATCTCGGCGGGGTCATTCTGTTCGGCGCGGTATTGGCCTGGGCCGTCTATGATCGGATTAGCCTCAAGCACCGCGGCGATCCGGGTGCACCGCAGATCCCCGAAGGCGGGCTCAAGAATGACATCGCGGCGGTCGTGGTCGGCGTTATCCTTTATCTCGCGCTCGGCTTCGTGTTCCACCCGCTGGTGGTCGGTCGGCACGTCTTCGGCGCAACCGCGTTCGGGACCTGACATGTCGATATACACGCCACCCAACCAGCCGGCGCAGAAGCGCCTCACCGCCCCGGATATCCGTGCCCGCAAGGGCGGCGAGCCGATCGTGATGCTGACGTCCTACCACGCGCACACGGCGCGCATTCTCGATCAGCATTGCGATGTGATCCTGGTCGGCGATTCGCTCGGCATGGTGATGCACGGGCTCGAAACCACCATCCCGGTGACGCTCGACATGATGATCCTGCAGGGCCACGCGGTGATGCGCGGGTCACGGCGTGCCCTGGTGGTGGTCGACCTGCCGTTCGGCTCCTACGAGGTGTCGCGGGAGCAGGCCTTCATGACGGCGGCGCGCGTCCTCAAGGAGACCGGGTGCGGCGCCATCAAGCTCGAAGGCGGCCAGCGCATGGCGGAAACGATCAGGTTTCTTACCGAGCGCGGCGTGCCGGTGATGGGCCATGTGGGCCTGACCCCGCAATCGGTTAATGCGCTCGGCGGCTTCCGTGCCCAGGGGCGCGATCGGGCCGATTGGGCGCCGATCGAGGCCGACGCGCGTGCGGTCGCGCAGGCCGGTGCATTCTCGGTGGTGCTCGAAGCGTTGGCTGAACCGCTCGCCGCGCAGATCACGCGCGAGATTGCCATCCCCACCATCGGCATTGGGGCGAGCCCCGACTGCGACGGGCAGGTCCTGGTGCTCGAAGACATGCTCGGCCTGTCGCCGTGGGCGCCGAAATTCGTCAAGCGCTACACGAGCCTCGGCCCGGCAATCGAGGCCGCTGTCGCAACCTATGCGGCGGAGGTGAGAAACCGCACGTTCCCGGGCCCGGAGAATGTCTACGCTGTGAAGAAGAAGGGGTAGGGTGGGTAAGTCGCATCACCAGCGAGCGCCGTTCCACCAGCGAAAAGTTTGCCTTGCGATTTGGACTTGCCAACGCCGTCCGCCTCTCGATGATACCGCGTGGGCAAAATCCGCCCTACATCCAAGACCTAAGGTCGCAGCTTCATGTTTTTGCGTGTGTTTGCCACGCCGTCGCCATAGCACTATCATAAAGGCCGTCCCCGGCAAGGACCCGGTTTTGCCTGTTTGCGCGCCTTAAACTATGGTGCCGCCACGCGATTCGGGTGTTGGGTCTGCAAAGGGGGGTACGCCTGCGGCAAGTGCGGTAAGCGTAATGCGCCATCGGGCGGAGAGGTTCCGTGTCTGATATTTTCACCGAAGTCGACGAGGAAGTACGCCGGGAACAGCTCAAGAAGCTATGGGAGCGCTACGGCAACTACGTTGTGGCGGTGGTCTTCCTAGTGATCGCTGCTGTCGCGGCCTGGCGCGGCTATGAGTACTGGCAGACCCGCCGGGCCGCCGAGGCCGGAGCGGCCTACGATGCCGCTGCCCGGCTCTCCGACGAAGGCAAGCACGCAGAAGCCGAGGCGGCGTTCGCCAAGCTCGTCACCGACGGTACCGCCGGTTACCGGCTGCTTGCGCGCCTGCGCGAGGCGGCCGAAATCTCCCAACGCGATCCCAAGGCTGCCATCGCGGCTTACGATCAGATCGCGGCCGAAACCAAGGGGCAGCCCCTGGTCAGTGAGCTTGCCGCCATTCGGGCCGCATTCCTGCTGGTCGACACTGCCAGGCTTGACGAGATGACCCAGCGCCTCGAGCCGCTGACCCAACCGTCGGGCGTGTTCCGCCATACGGCGCGCGAGTTGCTGGCGTTATCAGCTTGGCGCAACCACGACACCCCGGCGATGCGACGATGGACGGAAGCAGCCAAGAACGATCCGGAAGCGCCGTCAGGTGTGCGCTCGCGCATGGACGTGCTCGCGTCACTTCTCCCCGAAGCCGGCAATCCTTAAGGAGACGCCGATGCGACCTCTTGCACGCCTGGTCCTTGCCGCCGTGGTGGCCGCCGCCGGTCCGGTCCTTGCGGCCTGCGATTCGCTCGATACCTTCGATATATTCGACAGCAAGAAGAAGCTTGCTGGCGAGCGCAGGCCGGTATTTCCCGAAGGTGTCCCCGGCGTAGCGAACGGCGTCCCGCCCGAGCTGGTGAAGGGATATCGCGAGCCCGAGGGGGCGCTCGATCCAGCCAAGGCCGCCGCGGAGGCTGCCGCCGAACCGGCCGGAAAGGCGAAGCCCAAACCCAAGCCGCAGCGCACGGCGAGCAAGCCGGCGCCGAAGCCACAGGCTCAGGATCCCTATGGGGCGGCGCCCACGCGCGCAGCCGCTCCCGAGCCGGCTCAGCAGCCGACCCCGCAAGCCGCCACAGCACCCTGGCCGGCGGCGCAGCCCCAGGCCGCATGGCCAGGAACAGCCGGCACGGTGGCGCGCTGAAGTTCTGTCCTCAGCTCCGTCCCCCGCTTGCGAGCAGGAGCATTGGGTGTCGCCCCCCTCCCCTGATGGGGCCCCTGAAGGGGGAGGATCGGACTGCCGAAGGCAGTCCGGGGTGGGGTGACAGCGGTGCAGCACGCTCCTGCAAGTCCGCGTATGCTGAACCGCTGTCACCCCCTCCCGGCCTGCTGACGCGGGTCGACCTCCCCCCTCCAGGGGGGGACGCGACCGTCATCCCTCGTGCGACTACCCTGCACTTGCGGGGAAGGGTAGGGGAGGGGGCCTGTCCCGGCGCCACTGAGCCGTGGAATTGCCCCCTCCCTAACTTTGCCCCGCAAGCGGGGGAGGGAAGATTGTCCGGTCTGCCGCCATGAGCTTCACGGTTGCGATTGTCGGCCGGCCGAATGTCGGAAAATCAACGCTGTTCAACCGCCTCGCCGGGCGGCGTGTCGCCCTGGTCGACGATACCCCCGGCGTCACACGTGATCGACGCGAAGGCGCAGCACGGCTCGGCGATCTCGCTTTCACCATCATCGACACGGCGGGCTTGGAGGAATCGAGCCCCGAAAGCTTGTCGGGTCGTATGCGGGCCCAGACCGAGGCCGCAATCGCTGCCGCCGACGTAGTATTCTTTCTCATCGATGCCCGCGCCGGGATCACGCCCGGCGACCGCATGTTCACGAACCTGCTGCGCCGTACGGGCAAGCCGACTATTCTCATCGCCAACAAGGCGGAAGGCCGCAGGGGGGGCGCCGGCACCTATGAGGGCTTCGATCTGGGACTTGGTGAGCCGGTGGCGATCTCGGCCGAGCACGGTGAGGGCCTCGCCGATCTCTACGAAGCGCTGCGCGCCACAATGCCGGCATCGGCGGGTTCGCCTGATGACGATAAACAGAAGCATGGCGGCGAAGAGCCAGCCGCTGCTCCCGTGGCCGCGCGCCGCAAGCCGATCCGCATCGCAGTGGTGGGGCGGCCCAATGCGGGCAAATCGACGCTCATCAACCGCCTTCTCGGCAAAGAGCGCCTGCTCACGGGTCCCGAGGCCGGCATCACCCGCGACGCCATCGCGGTGCCGCTCGTCTGGCAGGGACGGGACTTTCTGGTTCACGACACCGCCGGGCTGCGACGTCGCTCGCGGGTCGAGGGTAAGCTCGAAAAGCTCTCCGTCGCCGACGCGCTCGAAGCAATCCGCTTCGCCGAGGTGGTGATCTTGCTCATCGACGCCACTGTCGCGTTCGAGGAGCAGGATCTGCGCATCGCCGATCTGGTCGAGCGCGAGGGCCGGGCGCTGGTGCTCGGAATCAATAAATGGGACCTCCAGGAGGCGGCGCCCGGCGCGATCACCAAACTGCGTCAGCAAGCTGACCGGCTGCTCACGCAGATCAAGGGTGTTCCGGTGGTCGCGGTCTCGGGCCTCACTGGCGCCGGGCTGGACCATCTGATGAAGGCGGTGGTGAATATCCACGAGCTGTGGAACAAGCGCGTCGCGACCAATGCGCTCAACCGGTGGCTCGATGAGGTACTGGCCGCTCACCCGCCGCCCGCCGTATCGGGTCGCCGCCTCAAGCTCAACTACATTACGCAACCGAAGACTCGTCCGCCAGGCTTTGTATTGTTCTGTACCCGCGCTGACGCCGTGCCGGATAGTTACCGACGCTACCTCGTCAACGCGCTGCGGGAGAGCTTCGATCTGCCGGGAGTGCCGATCCGGCTGACGTTGCGGGAAAAGGCGAACCCTTACGCTGGAAAGAAGGGGAGGTGACCACTGGAGGGAAAGACAACCATAGCAGATTCCGATCAGGTTGCTGCACCTGACGTCTCCTGGGCCGTGGCCGGGGTTGTCTCGGCCACCTCGATTGTTCTGGCTCTGTGGCTTCAATTCGGGGTCGCCGGCGCAAGCCCTGTGACGACGCAGTAAGTGACTCAATGCGAGCGAAAGTCTGCTCTAATGTATCGACATGCAAACATCTAATAGCAATTGAGATCCGAGCATTCGATCAAAACATTATGGCGCCCCGCTCAAGCGCCAATTGATAAACGCACAGATTGCGTGGGCGCGCCCATCTTTGTCCCAGGTCAAGCACTTGTTCGGATGCATTCTCATCAGCAAATCGCCGCATTGATGTTGATAGATGATTACGCGGCAGCGTGAGGGAAATGATTTAGCCAGACAGAAAGGGGGACGAGGGGATGCAAGAAATTTATCGCGTCACCTGCCGCGAAATGCCAATCCGATCTTGACGGTCATCTGAGAACATCAAGCACAAATCGATGTAGCGGCGCGCGGGCGGGGCCGGGGAGTTGTCGCTGCAGGAACTTCAGGTTGGGGACTCTGGATGCGCCGGCTCGCTATTCGGAGGCGGACGGATATCGGCACGATTTTGCTTCATTGGCTGGTCGTCATCACGCTGATGACATTGATTGCCACTGGATTGAGGATCGCCGCCGACGAACCCGAGCACGCATGGTTGCTGGTCTTTGATCGTGTGTTGCCCAAACACGTTGTGTGGACCGGCCATCTGCCGGCGGCGCTTGTTCTTTGTGCGCTTGCTGTCGCCTATATCGCTTATCTCATAAGCGCCCGACTGTTTCGCCGCGTTCAAATCGATCACATGCGCATCGCTGGTTTGCTCAAAACGGGTCACGCGCGGTGGAGCGCCATCAACGTTCTGCTGTATTGGATTTTTTTCGTCGCAATGATGGCCGAATTCGTCACCGGAGCCCAACTCTATTTGGGTCAGGCCAGTGACCTTGTGGTGCGCATCCATCTGTTGGGCACCTGGTTCATCCTTGGCTTTGTGCCGGCGCACATTGCGGCAAACTGGGCAATGGGCGGCTTTACGCAGCTGGTGCGCATTTTTCGTCCCAGCGGGTTTGCTTCTGCCGCGCCGCCATTCGATCCGATGGAATTGGTGGTGCAGCTCAACCACCAGATCGCCGCTGCAAAAAGGAACCAAACGAGGCCGTTCCAGCGGGAGCGAAAGCCGTCGGACGCCGATTCTCCACAAGCCCCCGTGCACGGCAACCCGACGGAGCATCACCGGCTGCGAAACGCGCGAAGTACCGTTCAGGCCAATCCGCTCGTTGTCGCGCTCGCCGCCGCGATCGTCACCGTCGGGTTCGTTTTACCGGTGGACTGGGCAGTGCAAGACCGGCTGTACATTCGAAAGGTTGCGACAACCGAGTTGCCCATCCTCGACGGCGATGCGTCGGACGCCGTGTGGTTGACCGTCAAGCCACTTACGGTGTGGACGGCGTTCGGCGGGAACTTCGATGGCAAAGGCGAAACGAAAATTGATGTACGTGCCGTGCACGACGGCGAGCGCGTTTATTTCTGCTTCGTCTGGGACGATCCAACGCGGTCGCTCAAGCATTTGCCGATGATCAAGCGCGAAGACGGTTGGTACGTTCTTCAAGATCGCTATGACATTGCCGATGCGCATGAATATCACGAAGACAAGTTTGCCGTCCTGCTGACGCAACTCGACGCTACCGTGCCGGGGGATCGCACGTTTCATGTGGGGCCGACGCCGCTTCCGGATAAACCTACGACTCTGTCGGGCCGTGGCCTTCACTACACCGGCGACCCCAACGCTGCGGTCGAGGTGTGGCAATGGAAGGCTTCGAGCAGTGGACCATACGGGTGGATCGACCAGGATCGCTTCGGGTTGCCCGTCGAGCCAACGCCGACGCAGTCCGAAGGTCTCAGTGCATATCGTGGTGGATTCATTTCGGACCCGCATGCGGCGAAAGTTTACGGAACGAACTTCGAAACGCAGCCTCTTGGCGGATACCGTCATCCTGTTCAACCGCGCCGTTTGCCCAAAAGCTGGAGGGCGACGTTGCAGGCGCTCGGGCGTGTTGACCTTGACCCCAATCACAGCGAGAGCGACGGCGCCAGATGGTGGATGACAGAGGCCGAGTCGGAGCCGTACTCGCCTGAGCACGACAGCGAGATTCCTGTCGGTGCGATCATTCCAGGGCTTATCATCGTAAATCCGTCGGACGAGGGCTTCGGCGATTTGCGCGGCGCGGCCCGCTGGGCTGCCGGCCGCTGGATGCTTGAGGCCAGCCGCACCCTCAAGGGCGACCATCCCGGTGCGGTGCCGATCGTGACCGGGACCTATATGCGGCTCGCGGCGTTTGATCACGCGCAAATCCATCACACGCGGCACCTGCGCCCCATATTGCTGGAGGTGGAGTAGTCATGCGGAGAAGTTGCCGTGTGACGATCGACGACCAAGTGTTCTTCGCCTCCCGCGGCGACATTCTGCTCGACGCGGCGCTGGTGAACGGAGTCGATATTCCGCATGATTGTCGTTCGGGGCATTGCGGTACCTGCCGCGTGCGCATCCTGGATGGACTGGCCATTGGTGGGGAATGCGACGAGCCCGGTGTAACACGGGCGTGCCAGAGTCGGATCATCTCGGACCTGCAGCTGGAAATCGAGGCCTTGCCGGAGATCCAGACGACGCTGGGCCGCGTGAGCGCAGTCAAAAAGCGGGCGCCCGACGTCGTCGAGATCAACATCGAGCCTTCGCGACCGATCACCTATCTGCCGGGACAGTATCTGCGGGTACAGTTTCGCGGATTTCCAATGCGCTGTTACAGCCCGACGGCTTCGATGGAAAATTTTGTGGAAAGGGAATTTCTGCATTTGCAGGTGCGGCGCATTCGCGGTGGTCGGGTATCCGGCGCGATTGGTCGCGGTATTCGCGAGGGGCACCGCGTGAAGATCCAGGGGCCGTTCGGTTCGGCGTTCCTGCGGCCGGCGTCGTTGAGTCGGCTCGTGCTTGTTTCAAGCGGCACCGGTTTCGCGCCAATCTGGTCGATCGCAGTTGCGGCAATCCGGGAGCATCGGCGCCGTCATGTCGTTATGGTGGTCGGTGCCCGCACCATTGAATCCCTGTATATGATCGATGCGCTTTGCGCGTTGGCGCGTTATCCCAACGTCACGATTATCCCGGTCGTAGAAGCGCCGCAGAATGTCACCCCCATCATCCGCGTCGGAGCTGTCATCGATCATGTTCCGCAGCTATCGGCGGACGACACGGTGCACGCCTGCGGGCCACCGCGGCTCGTCGGGGCTGTGAGTCGACTTGCCGCTGCGGTTGGTGCGCCCTGCTACTGTGATCCGTTCGTACCTCAAGATGATAAAGGCAATGCGCTGTCGCGCGCCCTCGATTGGCTCAATGGCGTGAAGCGTCATCTCGCCGCCACGGACGTCCGCCGCGGGCCGTCGCCGCCTCGTTTCTCGCGAATTTCAGCGTTCGCGGAACATGCGGTGTAGCTGGTCGCCGATCGGCTTGAAGAGATAACTCATCATCGTGCGGCTGCCGGTCTGAACAAAGACTTCGGCCGGCATTCCGGAGATGAGCTGCAGTTCGCTCAGACGCGCCAGTTCATCACCGGGCAAACTCACCCGCACCGTGTAATAGCTGGAGTTTGATTTCGCGTCCTGGGTTATGTCGGCTGAGACATGTGAGACAATGCCGCTGAGTTCAGGGGTCGTTCGCTGGTTGAATGCGGAGAAACGGACCAACGTGCTTTGGCCCTTGTGAACCTGGTCGACTTCATTCGCCGGAAGTCGCGCATCGATCTGCAACTCGTCCGATTCCGGAACGAGAACCATGATGACCTCGGCAGGTCTGACAACGCCGCCAATCGTATGAACGGAGAGCTGGTGAATGATCCCTGCCGTCGGCGCGCGCAGCTCGATGTGATTCAATTGATCCCGCGCTGCCACCACCCGCTCGGCCAATTCCGCTTCCTTGTCCTGGGCCTCGCGCAGATCCTTGACGACATCGGCGCGGAAATCCTGATCCAGTTTCACCAGTTGCAGCTCGGACTCGCTGATCTTGGCGCGCGTTTCCGCAATGGAAGAAACCAGTTGTCCGCGTTCGCCGTCAAGCCGCGCGGCCTCGCGCTGCAGCGAGGTCAGCCGCGTCAACGTGGTGAGACGCTTGTCGTAGAGGGCCTGGACGCCCTCAAGTTCCTGACCGATCAGTTCGGACTGCGTCTGTTTCGATTTGATTTGCGCATCGAGGCCCGCAATTTCTTCGTTCAGCTGGCCGATTCGGTTGCGTACCAGCTCCCTTTGACTCTTGCGCGCATCGGCTCTCGCCCTTAACAGAGCGTTTTCTGTCGTCAATGGCCGCTCGCCGTCTTCCTCGTGATTTGTGAGCGACGCGTCTTGAAGCAAGGCTCGCCCGTCGTGACCGTCGCGTTCAGCCTTGAGCCGCGAAATTCTTGCCCTTATCTCTTCCAGTTGTTGGCTGACCATCTGGAAATTGGCGCGCACCTGCGTGTCGTCCAACCGGGCCAGAATATCGCCCTCCCGTACGCGCGTTCCGTCGCGCACCGAAATGCTCGCGATGATGCCGCCGGTCGGATGTTGAATTTTTTTGATGTTCGACTCGGCGACGACGGTGCCTGGGATAACGACCGCCCCCGAAAGCGGCACGAAAGTTGCCCAGCCTCCGATGAGGAGCAGCGCGGCGGCGAGCACGCGCAGACCGGCCCGGCGCTCGCTTTCGAAAGAACGAAGGATATACGCCGTCAGACCGTCATCGACTTGATCCAGGCCTTTGGTGTCGATGTGGCCGGAAAAAAAATCGCCGACGCGCTTCAGCAAAGGGGCGCAGCGGGCTGCCGTGCGATGCACCGCGCGGCCTACGTCTAAACGAATGGTCGGCAGCTGCAGGCGCTGATGTCGCGGACCGGATTTTCTGCCGACGACCACCGCGATGCTGTCATACTTCTTGCTCGAATTATCCCTGAGGATTTTCCGCGGGGCGTCTGGATGGGCTGGCGTGCCGGCATCAGTGACGGCGGAGCCGCCCCCGACGGGCCGCCGGCCTGCGTAGCCTCGAATACGGCCGCTCGGTTGATGCAGGCGGTCGGCAGGTCGCGCGCTACGTGGTTGCATGAGCGTCTCGGGACAGGTCTGTCCGCGCGACCGCAGCTGCGCCCGCGTCGTGGGCGGGGGCCGCAGGTACCTTTTGCGCAGCCGACCGGGCGACTTGCGCGAAAACCTGATCGCGGGTTCCGAAGGCCAATACCCTCCCGTCATAGAGCAGCATTGCCATGTTCAATGCCCCCAAAACGCTTGCACGATGGGATATGACAATCGGAATTCGTCCGGCCACTCGAAGCGCCAGGATGGTCTGTGTCAAAGCTTTTTCGCCATCGGTGTCGAGATTGGCGTCCGGCTCGTCAAGCACCACCAGGAACGGATTACCAAATACGGCCCGCGCGAGACCAATTCTCTGCCGCTGACCGGAGGATAGCGAGGTTCCGCTTTCACTGATCTGGGTGGCATATCCGTCGGGAAGCCGCAGGATTATCTCATGAGCGCCGGCGAGCCGTGCCGCCTCAATGATTGAGTCCGATGGGGCGAAGGGATCAAAGCGCGCAATGTTGTCCGCGACAGTGCCGTCGAACAGCGCGACATTCTGCGGCAAATATCCAAGGTGACGGCCGAGATCGTCGCAATGCCACTGTTCGAGGGCGGCGCCATCGAGTCGCACCGCACCCCTCGCCGCCGGCCAGATGCCCACCAGGGTGCGTGCAAGCGATGATTTTCCTGAAGCGCTGGGACCAAGAAGCGCCAACCCCATGCCGGCTTCAAGTGCGAATGATACGTTTGAGACAATCGGCCGATCGGTGCCCGGCGCAAATACCGTAAGATTGCGAACCGTCAACCGCCGATGCGGGCGTGGCAGTGCAACGCGTGGGACCCGCGGCGGCGCCGTAGCCTTGATGATTTCGCGCAACCGGATGATGCCTTGCCGTGCCGCGACGAGCTGCTTCCAACTGCTCAACGCCACTTCGATCGGCGCAAGGGCGCGTCCCATCATGATCGATGACGCGATCATGATTCCGCCCGATGCCTGGTCAATGACGACAAGGTAAGCGCCAATCCCCAGCATTGACGATTGCAGCACATATCGAAGTACTTTCGCGCCTGATCCCAGATTGGCGTGGGTATCCATAGTCCGGATGTTGATCTCGAGAAAACGGTCATTGCCTCGCAGCCACCGTTCAGTGAAACGATCGGTCATGCCAAGCGCACGAATGACGTCGGCATTCTGTCGTGTCGCGTCTGCCAGCACCTGGCGATGCGCGCTCGTCTCCATCGCCGCCCTGGCGGGACCGCGCGCTCGCCGCTCGGTCGCAAGGGTCACCGCAATGATCGCAGCCGCGCCAAGTGTCGCGGCAACTCCGATCGCAGGGTGAAAGATATAGAGAGCGACGAGAAAAATCGGTATCCACGGCATGTCGAGAAATGCCGTCGGGCCGATACCGGAAAGGAACGTCCGCACTTGATCCAAATCTCGCAGGGGCTGCTGCGCCAAAACAGGCCGGGCGCCTTTAAGCGGAAGAATCGCGAGCGCCAGATAGATGGGCTTTTGCAATGCCGCGTCAAACAGCGTGCCGATACGCGCCAGCATGCGGGTGCGCAGCGCATCGAAATAGCCCTGCAGTACGTACGCAAACAGGACGATAGCCGAAAGGCCGACCAGCGTCGCCACATTGCGGCTGGGGATCACACGATCGTAGACCTGCAACATGTACAACGAACCCGACAACGTGAGCAGATTGACAACTCCACTAAAAGCCGCCACGCCCAGCAATTGTCGTGCGCTCGTCCGCAACCCCGCGGTGACCGGATCATCCGAACTCAGATCGAATCTCAGATTCATCCCGTGCCTCGGGCAACACTGCAGCGTGCAGACTACGCATTCACGTGCTTTTGCGTCGATATCGCTACTTAATCTTCGCGCGAGAAAAGCGATGATCACATTCGACCAGCCCGCGTGAATGCCGAAACTCAGGCGATGCCTAAAGGTATCTATGACTTGGTCAATAATGCGACGTCTCGCTCACAGATTACGCCGCAAGATGGCCTAAATAAATTTGCGCGACCGTCGACGCGAGTCAGAGATGAAAAAATCCAGATCGCGCGGAAGGCCACATGCCAAACGTGCGCTTTCGTCGAGGCATGCTGCAAAATTTTCATGTTCGCAATGTTCGTCGATGACAACGCGCTTGATTGATCACAACGCAGTGGCTTGCCTCCAATTAACCCTGATATGATCACCTCTTCGAACGGAACGGCTCTCGTTCCTGTCCCATTGCAGTTGCAACTTGCATGCTGCCACGAAGACAACAGCGCCAACCAGGACGGGGGAGCTGACGTCAGCAAACACCGAACTTTTCAGAGCTCGCCATCGCGTTTAACGCTGTTGCCGCCCCGTTTGGTGCTGCGCAGGAGTTGTTCTCTGCTGTCGGGCTCTGACATCAATCGGAATCGCAGTTCATAAACGGGGCGACAGCAAACGGGACGATAGCAGCACGGCCGTCGTCACCATAAGAATCCATGCGCTAAATACTGACCGCAGGCGATACCGGATTGCAGTCGCACCGGATTGCAGTCGCCCTGCGGGGAAAAAGCAGCATTGAGCAGACGTGAGCCGCGCGCGTCGATGCCGTTGCGAGTAACGGCGGCGTATTTATCTTGCCAGCAATGGCGCAGAGAAGGAATAACGTAAATGGCTCTGACAGCAACGGAACTATTCAACGACGCAACGACGCGCGAGATTGGCGGCGTCGGCCCGGATCAGGTCAACTTGATCGTTTCGGACCTTATCGGCGCGCAGCAGATGTTGAGCGAGGCGAGTCCGCAGATCAATGACCTCTCCGATCTGCACACGCACGTCATCATCAACCAGCTCAATGAGGAGATCGCATCCGTCGAGAACGCGAACTCTCCAACGGGTACGCTGATATTGGGAACGGATCTAGGACAATTTGTTGGGCGTGCGATCAATGACATCCATCGGGACATTATCGATATCGCTCAAGGCGACGAGGGCGTGCAAGCGCTGTTCAACCCCACGCCGCTCCCGGACTTGGCCACCGCCCCTGCACCGTTCCATGACAACGCCGATCAAACCGCGTTTATCACTCAATGGATTCAGGACAGTAACCATCTCGGTCAGGCAGCGGTCGCGATCGCGAATGATGGTTTCAACGCCGATTCTGATGAACTGATTCAGCAAATCCAGGCCTACGCGAATAATGCGAACGCCTTCGATCAGTCTCAGGGCGGCCTGTGGTCGGCGCGTTTCTGGAACGAATTGCGGTCGGATGGCACCGCGGGCACCGCAGCTGCCGCTCTGGTAGAGGGTTTGCAGACGCACAATGCCGGAGAGGTCAGCGCTGC